>SKEX01000009.1_pt1 | contig 300499 bp, 203 predicted proteins | sample 4841451 | NCBI WGS metagenome assembly SKEX01 (sample SAMN11008798, study PRJNA524170) | human gut metagenome | isolation source: fecal sample from pouch patient p38, | place: Israel: Tel-Aviv | reverse complement strand
GAATTATGCTCAATACTCTTTTTCAAATATAACTATTGGTACCTTTATTGATGGTAAATCGTTCATTTATGTATTAGAACATCCTTCCAAATTAAGTTCTGATTCAATAGCAGAAAAAATTATAAATACGGTAGCATTTCAAAATGAAAAATTCAATTATAATGATGAACCACTTATTTATGACTCATATAAGGAGTTAAATCTTTGGGGAGTTGGAAATTTAGGAATAGAATTGGATGAATTGATATCAGAACAATCTTACCTAGACTCTGAAATGAAAAAACAATGGGGAATGATGTACACTTATTGTCATGAGTTTTTTCATTTAATAATGGATTATCCAAGTAAACTGAATAATTCCGAAATTGAAAAAGAAGACAACTATTTGAACTTGTCTTACATATCTCAAATCACATATGGGAAAACCGCCTTTCTTATAGTCGAAACTGATTATGATGTTGAAGCTTCAGCAAAGATAGTAAAAAAACTTATGTTTAGTTTGCCATTAGATAGGCATGAAGAAGAGTTAAAGAATAATATGGATTTCTATTATCTATTTTTTGATGCTCAAGGTAATATCAAAAAAATTAAAGCTGGAAGTGAACTTGTCTTGAAATACAAGAACAGTATTAAGGAAAATGAAATTATTCCCTTAAGTTTTTCCTTAAATAAGTATGATGATAATTCAGTTTCTCATCTGACGTTTAATTTGAATTTAAAATAGGTCTTAATTAAAAAATGTCTGCTTATGAAAAAGAAAAATTTCAGATTTATGTGTATTTTTCCGATAGCATTACTGGGAGTATTATTCTATTCTTGCAATGCTGATACAGATCTGATCTCTAGTGAAGGCACACAACAAAGTTATGTACCTAAGCCAATAGAGTTACCTTGCCATTCGCTAGAGTGGGATGTATCATATCACCCTTTTACTCCTGAATGGATTACCCGTGCAGATGTGAATCATAGTAATGAAATGGCGGTAACGAGTGATAATGTATTTGTTGGGGCAGTTTATACAGCACAATCCATTGAGGATTTGACTTATTCATGGATTCCCAATACAGTAAAGCCTATTGATGTTGCATTTACATTTCCAAGATATTATTTTGATAATATTTTGCATCCTTCGGTAACTGGAATGTATCGTTCTTTAAGTAAAGCGATAGAGTCTCCTTATTTCATAGGTAAACAATCGCTTTCATTCGAATATGATTACAAGGAATTTTCATACTATAGGGAATTAAAATTAGCATTTGGTGCGAATGTGAATATTCTAGGGCTTTTTAAGTTAGATGCGTCACTTAGTAACCAGAAAATAAAGAGTAAATCCGGATTATTTGCACGTGTTGTTCAAAAGAATTTTTCAGTCATTATGGATTATCCGATAGGTGGTAATATATTTCAAAATGAGAATGATTTAAAGGCTGTCGCATCAAAGAATCCGGTCTATGTAAATTCTATTATTTTTGGTAGAATGGCAATAATAGCTATTGAGAGTAATTACGAGTATCATGAACTCAAAGCTGCTTTTCAAGCTGCTTTGACAGCTGGCAAAGTAGGAGTAGAGTTAGATATTTCAGCGGAATATAAAAAGATACTTCAAGATGCTCAGATGAAATTGATGGTTTCTGGAGGAGATAATCAACAAGTTGCGAAAATTCTAGAAGGATATAATGAATTCAAGAATTTTATAATTGAAGGGGGGGAATTTACTAAAGAAGTTCCGGGTGTGCCAATATTCTTTACGGCAAACTATGCTCAAGATAATTCTGTATTTAATACTTCCTTTATTGTCACACCATAGCTTTGTTTCCCACTAAGAGTAATTAGTATGAACCCACTGTTGCTAAATAAAAATATAGAATAATGAAAAAATACATACACATATTCCTCTATATATCATTAGTAGGATGTACTGGAGAACAATCCCTTGAGATAATGAAGGAGTCCGTAAAACCGGCTCCTGCTGAAATTGTAATTGATATAAATACGACTAGAAATCCTTGTAATACACTTGGTTTCACAGGTATGAAAACTAGAAATAGTGACCCATTTACTGAAATACGAGAAACAGAAAGTTCAGAATCGGTAGTTTTGCCCGAACTAATGCCACATATATGGATTGGCAATTTACTAACGGGAAGTTCTGTCGCAGATTGTAATTATAAACCCTTAATATATCCAAGAACGCCAATTAATATAACACTTACATTACCGGGAACTGATTCTAAAAAGATCGTTGCTCCTTCTTTTTCCACATTTATGCAATATATTCAAGAACAAACTTCGAAGGGAACGTTTTCACAGAACAGTGAGTTTAATTTTACGATAGAACAATTTAGCTCATATAATGAATTAAAAGTTGCATTTGGAAGCAATGTTAATACTCAAGTATTATTTTGGGGATCACAATCAGGGACTCAAAAAGAAGATCAATTTATTACTAAAGCCACTGGATTATATATAAAATTTTATCAAACAAGCTTTAAGGCAATAATGGATTATCCGATAGGGCAAATTGCTTCTATTCCTGAAAATCTTGTTGATTCGGCCGTCTATATTAACTCTATCTCCTTTGGGAGGTTAGGTATAATGACCTTAGAGACAAACTCTGCTGTACAATATTCAAAAGAAACTGTGAATAGGACCTTTAACAAGTTGTTTTCAAGCGGTTCTTCTAGTTTGACTGTCGAGGAAAAGGACTTTTTAAATGGTTGTGATTTTAAAATCTACTTCATTGGTGGTAATAGTAGCACTGTGGTTGAATCTTTTACTGGTTATGATGGTTTTATTCAGCATATTAAGAAAGGAGTGTTTAGCAAGAATGAGCCTGGCGTACCACTATTTTGCACTTTTAATAACGTTAAAGATAATAGTCCTTTTAAGATTAGATTTAAATATAACATTAAAAGAGAGCCTCTTTATGTTGAACTAGTTCATAAGCCCAAACCTAATATGGATAGTCGAATTAAAGGTTACGGAGATTTATATTTATATTTCTATAAGAATCAAGCCAAGATGCCTACAATTGCAGATCCATCGATATCTTTTAAGATTGAATCTGAATATATTTATGCAGATCGTAGACCAGGGACTCCAGTAAGTAAAACGACTTCAAATGTAATACTTAACAATTCTGGCTATCAAACATTTATACCAATAAAATTTAACATCTGGACTTATCAAGATAAACCGCTATCAATAACCGGACCACCATGGGATAAAGAATATGATTATGGATACCACAAACAATGGAGTTATCATCTTGTGAATAGCGATAATTTTGTTATTATGGGGTTGAATCCTATAGATAAATCTAATACCTTCAATTAACTTCATTCATTTCAGGATTGATTTTGTTTTGAAAGTGATACGGAATAATGCTCATATCTCAGACTTCAACCAATAGGTGTATTAGTCGGCATATATTTTATAATGTATGCCGACTTTATTTCATACCTATAATAACATAAATTAGTAAACTATCGCTAAAGATGAACCCGATGCAAAAAATAAAAAGGATGCTTCGGAATCGGACAAATACCAGCTTGATCATTGACCAGTGCTGGTTAAATACTCCGATGCCAGTAACTGGAATGGAGCAACTTTCACTATATGCCTTACTATATAGTGAAATGCAGCGAAGACGAATACATGAATTTACAGGATGTACACCATCCTGCACCGCCTTCACATATAAGGGTTGGCCTCTTCGCTCACATCACTCACAAAGGAATTCTCTGAATATTACCTTTGAATGACACCGCTCGTTTACGAGTGACGTGGCATTAGTGGTAAGGCATATACAACGTAAACACAGAAAGCAAATTAAGACAATGACTACACGTTTAATGATGTTTTTTGTATTTTATGCAAAAAAACTTTGGTTTTATGCATATTTTCTCCGAAATAATGCATACTTTTGCGCCATTCTTAGAATAATTATACAATGAAGAAGAAAGCAAATCGGTTAGACGCCATCAAAATGATTATCTCAAGCAAGGAGGTCGGTTCGCAGGAAGAACTGCTGCAAGAGCTGAACCGCGAAGGCTTCGAACTGACACAGGCCACCCTCTCCCGCGACTTGAAACAACTGAAAGTAGCCAAGGCTGCCAGTATGAACGGAAAGTACGTATATGTACTGCCGAACAACATTATGTATAAACGTTCTACCGACCAGAGTGCCGGTGAAATGTTACGCAACAACGGATTTATCTCTTTGCAGTTTTCCGGTAACATTGCCGTTATCCGCACCCGTCCCGGTTATGCCAGCAGCATGGCTTATGACATCGACAACAATGAATTCAGTGAAATCCTGGGAACCATTGCCGGTGATGACACGATCATGCTGGTATTGCGTGAAGGAGTTGCAACCAGCAAGATACGCCAGCTTTTGTCACTCATCATTCCCAATATCGAATAATTATACCTATTATTATATCATAAAGAAATGGACACTCAACAAATAGATGTTATGGTAGCCGACGCCTCACATGAGGTTTACGTTGACACTATTTTGGAAACTATCAGAAATGCTGCCGCCGTACGAGGAACAGGAATTGCGGAACGCACACACGAATACGTAGCGACAAAGATGAAGGAAGGTAAGGCGATTATTGCTCTTTGCGGTGACACTTTCGCCGGATTCACCTATATCGAATCATGGGGAAACAAGCAGTACGTAGCTACTTCCGGTCTGATCGTTCATCCCGATTTTCGTGGATTAGGGCTGGCAAAGCGTATTAAGCAAGCTTCTTTCCAACTCGCACGTCTCCGATGGCCGAAAGCAAAAATATTCAGCCTGACCTCCGGAGCAGCAGTCATGAAGATGAACACCGAACTGGGTTACGTACCTGTCACTTTCAATGAACTGACAGACGATGAAGCTTTCTGGAAAGGATGCGAAGGATGTATCAACCATGACATTCTGGTAGCGAAGAACCGTAAGTTCTGCATCTGCACAGCCATGCTGTACGATCCGACAGACCCGCGGAACATAAAAAAAGAACAAGAAAGAAATAACATTTAAAAGATACAGCACTATGGAAGAAAAGAAGAAAAAAGTAGTGGTGGCATTCAGCGGCGGACTGGACACATCGTTCACCGTCATGTACCTCGCCAAAGAAAAAGGTTACGAAGTATATGCAGCTTGTGCCAATACGGGTGGTTTCAGTGAAGAACAACTGAAGACAAACGAAGAAAATGCTTATAAACTGGGAGCAGTGAAATACGTAACACTGGACGTTACCCAAGAATACTACGAAAAGAGTCTGAAATACATGGTTTTCGGAAATGTGCTGCGCAACGGTACTTATCCTATTTCAGTCAGTTCCGAACGTATCTTCCAGGCATTGGCTATCGCACGCTATGCCAACGAGATTGGTGCAGACGCCATCGCACACGGTTCTACCGGAGCCGGTAACGACCAGATCCGTTTCGATATGACTTTCCTCGTACTGGCTCCCAATGTGGAAATCATCACATTGACCCGTGACATGGCATTGAGCCGCCAGGAAGAAATTGATTATCTGAACAAGCATGGTTTCAGCGCAGACTTTACTAAGCTGAAATACTCTTATAACGTTGGTTTGTGGGGTACTTCTATCTGTGGCGGCGAAATTCTCAACTCCGCGCAAGGACTCCCGGAAACAGCCTACCTCAAACATGTTGAAAAAGAAGGTAGCGAACAGCTCCGCCTGACTTTTGAAAAAGGGGAACTGAAAGCTGTCAACGACGAGAAGTTTGACGACCCGATCAAAGCTATCCAGAAAGTGGAAGAGATTGGTGCAGCATACGGTATCGGCCGTGATATGCACGTAGGCGATACAATTATCGGTATCAAAGGCCGTGTAGGATTCGAAGCAGCTGCCCCGATGTTGATTATCGGCGCTCACCGTTTCCTTGAAAAGTATACATTGAGCAAATGGCAACAATACTGGAAAGACCAAGTAGCTAACTGGTACGGTATGTTCCTCCACGAAAGTCAATATCTGGAACCGGTCATGCGTGACATCGAAGCCATGTTGCAGGAAAGCCAGCGCAATGTGAACGGTACAGCGATCCTCGAACTTCGCCCGCTTTCTTTCTCTACCGTAGGTGTAGAATCGGAAGATGATCTGGTGAAGACTAAATTCGGAGAATACGGTGAAATGCAGAAAGGCTGGACAGCCGAAGATGCAAAAGGCTTTATCAAAGTGACCTCCACTCCGCTCCGCGTTTACTATAATAACCACAAAGACGAAGAGATATGATTAAAGCAGGAATCATTGGTGGCGCAGGATATACAGCAGGCGAATTAATCCGTCTGCTGCTCAACCATCCGGAAACTGAAATCGTATTTATCAACAGCAGCAGTAATGCCGGAAACAAAATTACCGACGTACACGAAGGCTTGTATGGAGAAACAGATTTAAGATTCACCGACCAGTTACCTTTGGACGAAATCGACGTCCTTTTCTTCTGTACCGCCCACGGCGACACAAAGAAATTCATGGAAAGCCACAACATACCGGAAGACCTGAAGATTATCGACCTCTCCATGGACTACCGTATCAAAAGCGATGACCATGACTTTATCTACGGTCTGCCGGAACTGAACCGCCGGGCCACTTGCACGGCGAAGCACGTAGCCAATCCCGGTTGTTTTGCAACCTGCATACAACTTGGTTTGCTTCCGCTCGCCAAGAACCTGATGCTGACGGATGATGTGATGGTAAATGCCATTACAGGAAGTACGGGCGCCGGAGTGAAACCGGGTGCTACCAGTCATTTCAGTTGGAGAAACAACAATATGAGTGTGTACAAAGCATTCGAACACCAACACGTTCCGGAAATCAAGCAATCGCTGAAGCAACTGCAAAACAGCTTCGATGCAGATATTGACTTCATTCCATACCGTGGAGACTTCCCTCGTGGTATCTTTGCAACGCTGGTAGTCAAGACCAAAGTAGCACAGGAAGAAATCGTTCGTATGTATGAGGAATATTATGCCAAAGACTCCTTCGTACACATCGTAGATAAGAATATTGACTTAAAACAAGTCGTTAATACTAATAAATGCCTGATACATCTGGAAAAGCATGGCGACAAGCTATTGATTATCTCTTGTATCGACAACTTGCTGAAAGGCGCCAGCGGACAAGCCGTTCATAACATGAACCTGATGTTCAACCTGGAAGAAACCATAGGACTACGTTTGAAGCCTTCAGCTTTCTAAAAAACAGAAGAATTATGAATTTATTCGATGTATATCCTTTATACAATATCAACATTGTCAAAGGTGATGGCTGCAAGGTATGGGATGAGAACGGAACAGAATATCTGGATCTCTACGGAGGTCACGCCGTTATCTCCATCGGACACGCGCATCCCCACTATGTAGCGATGATCAGCAATCAAGTATCAAAACTTGGTTTCTACTCGAACTCCGTCATCAATAAGCTTCAACAAGAGGTAGCCGAACGACTGGGAAAGATTTCCGGTTACGAAGACTACAGCCTGTTTCTGATTAACAGTGGTGCCGAAGCAAACGAAAATGCCATGAAGCTGGCATCTTTCCACAACGGACGTACCAAAATCGTATCTTTCAGCAAAGCGTTTCACGGACGTACGTCTCTTGCAGTAGAAGCAACTCACAATCCTTCCATTATCGCTCCTATCAACAATAACGGTCATGTCACCTACCTTCCGCTCAACGACATTGACGCGATGAAGCAGGAATTGTCTAAAGGAGACACCTGTGCTGTTATCATTGAAGGAATTCAAGGTGTAGGCGGTATCAAAATACCGACCACCGAATTTATGCAGGAACTCCGCAAAACTTGTAGCGAGACGGGAACCATCCTGATTCTGGATGAGATTCAGAGCGGATACGGACGTAGCGGCAAATTCTTCGCTCATCAATATAACGATATCAAACCGGACATCATCACTGTAGCCAAAGGAATCGGTAACGGCTTCCCGATGGCAGGTGTCCTAATCAGCCCGATGTTCAAACCGGTATACGGTCAGCTGGGAACTACCTTCGGTGGGAACCATCTGGCATGTGCGGCAGCTCTCGCCGTGATGGATGTCATTGAACAGGAAAATCTGGTAGAGAATGCAAAAGCTGTAGGTGACTATTTACTGGAAGAACTAAAGAAATTCCCGCAAATTAAGGAAGTGCGCGGACGCGGACTCATGATCGGACTTGAATTTGAAGAACCAATCAAGGAACTGCGCAGCCGACTCATTTACGACGAGCACGTATTCACCGGAGCAAGCGGCACGAATGTACTTCGCCTGTTGCCCCCTCTTTGTCTTAGCATGGAGGAAGCAAAAGAATTCCTTGCCCGGTTCAAGAAAGTACTCTAACCGCTCATTTGATTAATAAACAGCCAACGATAAAAGCAGCCTCTATTAGAAATTTAGTTCTTATTCTGGCTGCTTTTTGTTTTTTCGTAATTAACCGTTACCTTTGTCTGTAACAACTCATTAAAAACAAGCGTATATGAAAATAGCCATTATCGGTGCAGGAAACATGGGCGGTTCAATAGCCCGTGGCCTGGCAAAAGGAAGTCTGATAGACGATTCGGATATCATTGTATCCAATCCCAGTGCCGGAAAACTAGAGAAACTGAAGAATGAATTTCCGGGTATCTCTATCACGAACAATAATGCGGAAGCTGCCGCAGGAGCAGATATTGTCATCCTCGCCGTCAAACCGTGGTTTATGGAACCTGTGATGCGCGAATTGAAACTGAAAAGCAAACAGATACTAATTTCTGTAGCCGCCGGCATCAGCTTTGAAGAATTGGCTCATTGTGTCGTTGCACCGGAAATGCCGATGTTCCGTCTGATTCCGAATACCGCTATCAGCGAACTGGAAAGCATGACGCTTGTCGCTGCCCGCAACACGAATGATGAACAAGACAAATTCGTCCTCCGGCTATTCAGCGAGATGGGAACAGTGATGCTGATTCCCGAAGATAAAATAGCGGCAGCCACTGCATTGGCATCCTGCGGTATCGCTTACGTTCTGAAATACATTCAGGCAGCCATGCAAGCCGGAATTGAAATGGGACTCCGTCCTAAAGATGCCATGCAGATGATAGCCCAATCCTTAAAAGGAGCGGCCGCACTGATTCAGAACAATGACACCCACCCCAGTGTAGAAATCGACAAGGTGACTACTCCGGGCGGAATCACCATCAAGGGAATCAACGAACTGGAGCATAACGGCTTCACTTCCGCTATCATCCGAGCGATGAAAGCATCGAAATAACAATAAGACTGTCAGTAAGTTCAGGCACGGATTACACGGATTACACGGTTTTTAGTATTATAATTGTATAAAGCAACAGCGTAATCCGTGTAATCCGTGCCTGAATAAAATGAAATCATTTCGCAAAATTACTATAACTAATCACTTATAACTTCAACAATATGAATGACCAAATTAAACAGATAGCAGAACGCCTTCGCGGACTACGTGATGTACTCGAATTGACTTCTGAAGACATTGCCCGCGACAGCGACATTTCTGCTGAGGAATACCGGCTTGCGGAAACTGGAGAGTACGATATCTCCGTCAGTATGTTACAAAAAATAGCCCGTACGTACAATGTAGCTCTCGACGCCCTGATGTTTGGCGAAGAGCCCAAAATGAGCAGCTACTTCGTGACCCGTGCCGGCAAAGGTGTCAGCATCGAACGTACCAAAGCTTATAAATACCAATCGCTGGCTTCAGGATTCATGAACCGTACCGCCGACCCGTTCATCGTTACCGTTGAACCGAAAGCAATCGACGAGCCGATCCATTATAACAAACATAACGGACAGGAATTCAACCTTGTCATCGAAGGACGTATGCTTATCAACATCGAAGGCAAAGAAATCATCCTCAACCAAGGCGACAGCATTTATTTTAACTCTAAACTTCCACATGGCATGAAAGCGCTCGATGGCAAAACGGTACGTTTTCTGGCAGTAATTATGTAATAACATCATGGTAGAAAGATTTTTATCACAGACCTCTTTCAGTTCACAAGAGGACTTTATCAAAAACTTAAAAATAAACGTTCCGGAGAATTTCAACTTCGGCTACGACGTAGTAGATGCCTGGGCTGCCGAACAACCCGACAAGAACGCTTTGCTTTGGACAAATGACAAAGGCGAAAGCCGCCAGTTCTCATTTGCCGATATGAAACGCTATACAGACATGACCGCTTCTTACTTCCAGAGTCTGGGTATCGGCCGTGGCGACATGGTGATGCTGATTCTGAAACGGCGTTATGAGTTCTGGTATAGCACCATCGCCCTCCACAAACTGGGAGCAACCGTCATTCCGGCTACCCACCTGCTGACTAAAAAGGATATTATCTACCGCTGCAATGCTGCCGATATCAAAATGATTGTAGCTGCCGGTGAAGGAATCATCCTGCAACATATCATAGATGCTCTTCCCGAATGTCCTACTGTAGAAAAGTTAATCAGTGTCGGTCCGGATATTCCGGAAGGTTTCGAGGACTTCCATCAGGGTATCGAACATGCCGCCCCGTTTGTACGTCCCCGCCATGCGAACACTAACGACGACATCTCACTGATGTATTTTACTTCCGGCACTACCGGCGAGCCTAAGATGGTGGCACACGACTTCACTTATCCGCTAGGACATATCGTTACCGGTAGCTTCTGGCATAATCTGGATGAGAACAGCCTTCATCTCACCATTGCCGATACCGGCTGGGGGAAAGCGGTATGGGGCAAACTTTACGGACAATGGATTGCCGGAGCCAATATCTTCGTCTACGACCACGAGAAGTTTACCCCGGCAGCTATTCTTGAAAAAATCCAGGAATATCATGTCACTTCCCTTTGTGCACCTCCTACCATCTTCCGTTTCCTGATTCACGAAGACCTGACGAAGTTCGATTTATCTTCACTCAAATACTGCACCATTGCCGGAGAAGCATTGAACCCTGCCGTATTTGAAACGTTCAAAAAACTGACTGGTATCAAACTGATGGAAGGTTTCGGACAAACGGAAACAACCCTTACCATCGCTACCATGCCGTGGATGGAACCGAAACCGGGAAGCATGGGACTGCCGAATCCTCAATATGATGTAGATTTGATCGACCATGAAGGTCGCTCTGTTGAAGCCGGTGAGCAGGGACAAATTGTAATCCGCACCAGCAAAGGCAAACCTCTCGGACTTTTCAAAGAATACTACCGGGATGCGGAACGCACTCACGAAGCTTGGCACGACGGCATTTATTATACCGGTGATGTTGCCTGGAAAGACGAAGACGGTTACCTGTGGTTTGTCGGTCGCGCAGATGACGTAATCAAGAGCTCCGGTTACCGCATCGGCCCATTCGAAGTGGAAAGTGCATTGATGACTCATCCGGCTGTTGTGGAATGTGCCATCACCGGAGTACCCGATGAGATTCGCGGTCAGGTAGTAAAAGCTACGATTGTTCTATCTAAAGATTATAAAGCACGTGCCGGCGAAGAACTGATTAAGGAGTTACAGAATCATGTGAAGAAAGTGACTGCTCCTTATAAATATCCGCGTGTGATTGAGTTCGTGGAAGAACTTCCGAAGACGATCAGCGGCAAGATTCGCCGGGTAGAGATTCGCGAGAATGACAACAAGTAAGTAGAAAATAGTTTCTAATCAATAAGAAAGCGATATTATATGAACTGTAATATCGCTTTCTCAGTTTAAAGAGAATGATCCCTCATCCGCCTATTTTTTCATCAAGCGTTCGATATATTGTATCTGGAAACGATAAAAATCACGGCTTTCCTGATTGCCTACGGAACTATTCGCCTTATAGAGCTGAAGTATTTTCTGCAATTGCCCGAAAGAGGAAGATTGCAACAACTTCTGATTCAAAGGAGGAATGACAGGCATACGCATGGTGGCTGACTGTTCCTCGGATGCGGCGGAACAGCAGCAGCGCCATTTCTCCGAATAGAATGAATCGGCCAATCCGATTCGAAGTCCCCCCATGGGTGGTTGTATAAATCCCGCATTGGTAGCCAGTGCTTCGATGGCTGCCGCCTGCATTTTCATCTCAGTATAATTGAGTGCCTGTCCGGCAATGGTAGATTGGAATATAGTACGATAGACGTCATCCAAATAAGACGTGAGTGTATAGTTGTTCTTTGCGTCTACTACGCCTCCTTCATAAATACGTTGCAACCGACGGGCATCGTAAAGTGTTGCCGCACCTCCTTGAATCAGACCGTCGGCACCATTCAAGTCAAATCCGAAGCGGATTATTTTCTCCGGTATAATCAGCCAATTGTTTGCTTCCCGCAGTTGGCTGACAACCCATTTCATGGATGCGGACTGTTGACTTTTGGGTACGAATACACGTACGCCGTCTTTTTCTCCTACACGATTGTAAGTATATACAACTCCTCCCACATACCCCAGTGTATGTCCCAAATAATTAGAATACTGTCCGACAATGCTAGCAAAGTAATCTTTTAAATCCTGATAAGTATCTCCCTTCACGCCCATCCAGTCTTCCAAGTTCTTATAGACGATTTTCAGATTGCTGATACCATAATCACCCGCCTTTATCGGGTCATTGCCTAAGTCTTCCGTTTGGGCGGTCGGGTCTTCAATAATCCCCATTTGCTGTAATCCGAATTGGTACATCGGGTCACCGGCTTTCTCTTCAATCCATTTGGCTAGAACCTTAGATTGCTCTTTGGGAGTCTTATTGCCCGGAATAAGGCGATATCCCCAATTGATGGCATATATGTCATACACTCCTAAAATAGGAGGCGTCAGTCTCACGCCTTTCTCAAAGTCGCCGGGTTGGGCAACGTAGTTGTTGCGGGCATAGTCCATGATGCTGGGAGTCGTACCGTATTTCTGTGTGAAAGCCGGATCTCGCAATTTCTCCACGGGGTAGGAATGGCTAGCTCCCATGTTGTGGAGCAAACCTAACGTATGTCCTATTTCATGAGAGATGACATAACGCAGTGATTCGCACATTACATCGTCAGGAAACACATTGGCACGTACCCGTTTATCTACGGCACCGGTTTGTACAAACCGCCAGTTGTGTACAAGTTGGATGACATTGTGATACCAAATGACATCGGCTGTAAGGATCTCTCCCGAACGGGGGTCTACGTAACTGGGGCCCATCGCGTTCGGTATCGCGTATGTGGCATATTTCACACAACTATAGCGCATATCATCCGGATCGAAGTTAGGGTCGTTCGGATACATCTTGGCTTGGACGGCATTTTTAAATCCGGCAGCTTCAAAGGCAGTGTTCCAGTCTAAGATACCTTGTATGATTGTTTCACGCCATTTTTGAGGGAATGCTGTATCTACATAAAATACGATGGGTTTTATGGGCTCTACCAGCTCTCCACGGAAATAGGCTTCCCTGTCTTTAGGTTCCAGCCTCCAGCGATGGATAAAATTATAGGTGGTTACTTTATCTTCCTGGGTGTCGAATAGGTTACGGAATGAATGGAAATATCCCACACGATTGTCCTGAAAGCGCTGTTCCATCAGCGTATCCGGCAATTGGAGTATCGAGCGATTGAGCATCAGCGTGATGCACTGGCCGTTTTGATTGTTGCGGAGATTCATTTGTGTGCGTACTTCCATATTGGACGGAAACAGTTTGACTCCTTTGATAATGGAAGCGTCCGGTGCAAAGGAGTAGGACTTGCGTATACCGTCGTGTATGGGAGAGATGATGCGTTGGTCGGTGGTGAAGAAATCGGTAACATCAATCGTCAAGTTCCCTTGATATTTGCTTTTCACTTTGAAGGCAGCTACCACGGGATTGGTAAAGTTCTTATGGAACGATGGAAGTACAGGGTCCCCTTCCGGTACAGCGAATACAAGTTGGCGCTGATGTATGTACACATTGATGCTGTCAGTAGAGAAATAAAAGCAAAGTGGTTCACACTGCATTTGTCCCGCCACTCCTACCCCAGTATTACTGGTCTCCGCCAATCGGGTAGCCAACAGATAATCATGCTTAAAGGCTTCGGAACCGAGTTCCAGCAGAAGCTTTCCCTCTTTGGTATAAGCGCAGAGCATGCCTTCCTGCCTTTTCATGCCCTCTATCAGTTTGTCATATTCCGTTTTTTTAGGGTCGGCGGGAGGCGTTACGGCTTCTGTTTTACCTTTTTTCTTTTTGGTCGTTTTCTTGTCAGACTTAGGTCCGGCAAATACAAGCATGGGGATGCAAAATGCCGCCAATGACACTAGTAGTAATTTTCTCATACGATATACTTTCTTTTAAGTTTGAATATTATTTCTTTGGATTGAAGCTTGCCAGTAGTTGTTCATAGTATGCTATGTATCGGTAGTTTTCCGCCGTCGTATTTTTGCGAATCTCGGAAAGGCGTTTCTTCACCCAGCCCGTTATCATTTTTCGGGTGGCGGAGGTGATTGTTCCGTTTCCTATGCGTGAAGCCCAGTTATAAAGAATCCCATCCGAGACGTCTTGTTTGCGGATTGCTTCGTTGCAAATTTGCGCATATTTGTTCCAGTCTCTTTGGTATTCCGCCACCAGCAGATGGTTGCGCAACATTATTTCGTCTCCTTTGAAGAGTGGGAAGCGGGTCATCTCTTCGAAATAGCGGTTTAACCCTTCTTCATCAATCTTATATACAGAGCCTTCCTGTTTGAAGAAGTCGCTTGCATGTGCCGACCACACTTGATACAACTTATCGTCTAACTGTTGCGGATCATACTGGGCTTTAAATTCGTCCTGATGTTCCTGCACGTAGCGGAAAAGAGGATGAAACGGTTCGCGGATATAGCGGAAGAAAAGGTCGTAAAGACCTTTGCTCTCCAACAATTCCTTCTCTTTCCCTTCCAGCAGCTCCAATGCAAGTTGCATAGCCTCTTTACGTTTCATGTGTTCATCGAGAGTCACAATATACTGCACCATAAATTCTTCACTGCGTTCCCCTCCCTCATACTTCGTTTGCAGGACTTCCAGCGTTTTGCCGGATAGGGTGCGTTCCGTACGTTCTATAAATTCGTCGGCTGTACAACCGCCCACGGCGGAATTCATCAACGTCCCCTCTTTGGTCAGATAGAGAAAAGTGGGAAAGGCTTTTACGCTGAACTTTTGGGCAAGTTCCGGTCCCTCTCCTTTTTCCATGTCTATCTTGGCGCATACGAAGCGCCCGTTCAGATAGTCTCCCAACTTCTTCTGGGTGAAAACCTGGCTTACCATCATTTTACATGGTCCGCACCAAGCGGTGTAGCAATCTACCAGAATCGGTTTGTTGGCAGCCTGCGCTTGCGTCAGCAGGGATTGCCATGCGGGATTGTCGAGGAAAGAAACCCCTTCTCCTTGCTGGGCGTACGTGATGGTAGTCCAGCAAGCAAGTAATGTTACTATGATATGCTTTAACAGTCGGTTCATAATTCTTTTGATAAATCAATATTAGTAGGGATATCCCATGAATGGACCGGAATCATTTCCCGGATATTTTGGTGCAAGATATACGGCGCGTTTCAGTTTACCGGTTCCGCTAATCGTTTTTACCGGTTCCCCATCGGGAGAACCACCTAACATATTATATAAATATAATTGATAGCTATCCCCCGTTTGAGTTCCTATTGCAAGGTATCTGAAACTGTCTCCATACCTGTCTTGATTGAATTGTTCCCAATAGATTGTTTCTGCATATACAATTTCTTCACCTGCAGGAATGCCTTCCGGCTTTAATTCCCATTCAGCCTCTTTCTCTATCTCTTCTATCGATTTCTTAGGATCTTGTTGATAATTTAACGAATAGGCATAAAGTTTTCCACCATCTACACAGTAGGCTATAGATGCCCAACGAGCATTGTAAGAACGATAAGTCGCTTTGGCGAAATGCATATCGGGATTCACGGTGAGCATGGTATCCGGAGTGCAATTACTCCAATTGGCTGTCATGCGGTAGAAAATCTTATCGCCGGTAGATGTTTCATTAAACAAGAAAAAGAGTTTGGTATCATAGTTAATGTAAGTCTGTCCGGCAGAAACACATTCATAATTGGTCAGGTTTTCTACTGCAACTTCTTGATATGCATTCTTTTTTGGACTAGGAGTCTTTATACCTCCATTCATGTCTATACGATAAATCGTATGGTTCTTTTCATTCCAGAAGACAGTTTCGTATGTTCCGGTTTTTACCACAAAGGGACTGGCGCCCGCCGGTTCTTCCGGATGACTGAATTTACCAATAGGCATGGGTTTTGCAGTGGCGTCGCCGCAAGCGGTAATGTATGCTCCCTTGCTGGAAAGATAGAGATTTTTAAAAGTGGTGTTCACACTTGTATAAGGAACCTCGTCTATTCCATCCGATGCATAAAACATGGTTTTCTCATCATGTACTACCGCTAAATCCGGTGCACGCAGAAAGCGTACTTTTCTGTCATCAGTAATGACACACAATGAATGGTCGTAAGACGCTTTGTTAGTCTCCGGATCAATGTACGCATGATTATATACGACCGACAAGCTTTTAGGCTTTCCGCTTACCGGTGCTTGGTGCAGTCGAGTAAAGACATTGTCTATCTTTTCATTCGAAGGGGACAGGAAATCCAATTCCGTGTTTCCGTTCACTTCTTTCAGTATATAGAATCCCTCTGTATAACGGGTAGATACATTCAGTGATGTACGTTGGTAGGCCACACAGCCATTGCTTAGGGATTTAACCCGAAGCACAATGGTGTAGTCGCCTACCCCCAAATTGACAGGATAGGACAGATTCTCATCTTCACTGATAAGGACTTCTTCGTAATGGTTTCCATCATTATCTGTAGATGCATTTTCTTTCGATTTTTCATATAAGAACCAATGGTATTCCAAGTCTTTTTTGGGATAGTCACTTTTGATAACGGGATTGATCTGTAGTACTTCACCATTATCGGACATGGCTGAATATTTCTCTTTTATCCCGCTGATGGAAATGTTTCCCACTTCAACGGAAGCCTCCTCGCTATTGTCGCTATAGCAGGCAGAGAGTATCGCCATCATTATAATCATGTATGTTATAAAGTAATGCCTTTTCATATCTTTACTCTTTTGATTCATTTCATTTTTTCTATAGTGATATCAGGGGAATGGAGACTTCCGTCCCGTCTGCCTCTTTCAGTTTTCCTAGTCCTTGCGCTTCACGTTCCGCATTCAGTTTGTCAAGAGCCTCGCGTAAAACACTTTCCAAATAAGCAATATAATATTTATCACAAACAGCGGCATCTTCAATAGACAGTTCGTTGGCAAGGAAGTCATCATCCCACTTATCTCCTGTCGTGTCTATCAAAAATTGATGTTTTGCTACTCCGTATTCGCCGAAATAATAGGTTGATAAAGTTTTCCATCCGGAAGGTTTAGCCAAAAAGTCCGCAATATAAATGCTCATGAAGCTCTTGTTGGTGTATCCGGCAGAAAACTCATCTGTGGTTTTGATGGTAAATACAAGCATGAAGCCTTGTGATTTTAGAGAAGCATCCCGTTTAAGTACTATTGGAATAGTAGTACCGGCAGAGTTTGCAGGAATATAATAATATTTCTTTAGCAATTCAGGGTCATCGAAAGCTACGTAATGTTTACCCGGTACAGCGTTATCTGACACTCCATAAGTTACTTGCTCTAACTGGAAAGGACGGTCATAGGGGGTGACAAAACCCATAGTATGTACTTTATACCACAGAGTATCTGTTGTGGTAGTGGCTTTCTCGTAGACAAACGAGTATCGCTTCAGTGTGTCCGCCGGATTGGAATAATCAAAGATCAGACGGTTATTCGGATCACTGTATACAGGTAGTTCTTTCTCGCATCCACTCATTAGCATGGCAAATATACCCCCTAAAAGCAATGATAGGAATGCATGATTATAATGTTTCATAAATTCTGTTTTTTATTGAATTGCATTTGGATTGTATTCTGTTTCCGGTAATGGTAAGACGTACAGTCCTTCATTCATGGTTTCACCAAAAAGAAAAGTCATAGACGTTGAGTTACGACGCTTGTACTGATAGAACATAACACCTTCCGCATAAAATTCACGCTGATACTCTGCCAACATGAAATTCGCCACAGCATCCAAAGAAGTAAAACTGTCCTCCGCAGAGATAGATATGTCATGAGAAGCCATATATTCTTTATATAACGCATTGGCTTCCTCCAGACTAGTGGTAGTTTCCATAGCAATCAAGTACAGTTCGGAAATACGAAGCAAAGGGATAATTTGTCCTTTCACCATATCATTATCGCTGCTGTATTTGCTATAATACTTCTTAAGTGTTGGAAACTTTTGTCCATTGGAACTTGACTCCGTATTCAATTCCCATTGGTAAATGTATCTGTTGTGTGACGTGATAGAAAAGCCTGTGAAGAGCCTTTGCAAATTCCATGTGCCGTTCAGACAAAGTTGTTCCGATGGATTTATCTTACGGTCTGCGTCACCGCCTAGTACAGTAGGAGAATAGTCCCGTAAATTGTACTTGTGTATAGCAAGCAGACATTCTGACGGGCAGGCATAAAGACCTTTGAGGAGATCTTCTCTTCCGCTTAATTTCATTAGAGACTTGCCATCCGCTCCTTTTGCGTTGATAATTTCCATTGCGTTATCATGTGCTTTTGTCACATCTCCGATATATAAATAGAGACGCGCTTTTAAGGCTTTCACTCCCCAGTAGTTGAAGTGTAATTGGCGATAAGCCAGATAATCATCGTTCAAATTAATGTTTGAAGGAGTATTCAGTTGGTCGAATGTGTATTTAAAGATCAGATCATAGTCTTTTAGTAGAGAACAAGCTTTGTCCAGATCTTCATCCAACTTCTTCACGTAATCCTCAAAAGAATAATACACCGGCATAATCTTTATATCAGCACTTTCTGAATAAGGGAGCGACACTGTGAGCGTCGCATTTTGCGGAAGCTGCCCGAAGAGACGCAGTATATCCAATTGGCAAAACGCGCGTATGCCATACGCTTCTCCTTCTATCATGGCACGACTCGCCGGATCCGCAATGTTGTTGCCATATTGCTCGCAAGCTCCGATAATCATATTCGCCTGGGTAATCACATTGAATAATTGACTGTATATCGTTTTAATGGCATTCTTTGCATCATCCTGGGTATAATTGTGATGTAAAAAATAGTAGTCAGCTTTACGATAGTAGTCACTGGTCAGATTCCATTGTGCGGCAAGACTTTCAACATTGCTCATTGTCAATCTCTCACCATAAGCGTTACAGTCGGCTAATGCCATATAGCAGCCGTTCAAAGCATCTTTGAAACCCTGGTACGAAGAGAATAGGTCTTTTCCATACACCTCGTCCTCCGGTTTGATGTCCAGCCAATCGCGGCAAGATGTACACATGAAAGTAATGCCGGACAGTATGATTATCAGTTTCTTATTTATTTTCATATCTTTTCTTATTTAATTTGAACTAAAAAGCAAAGGAAAGAGTACCTCTGATGCCTCTGGCATAAGGATAACCAGTTCCACGCTCACGTTTGACGGATGAGATATAAAGTAAGTCGGACATATTGATTCCGAATATCAAATAACTAAATCTGGTAGCTTTCTGAAAGGCGGCAGAGTCCCAACGATATTGTATATCAAGTGATTGCAATTCAAAAACATTGTCGTCCATCACATAACGAGACGTGGCACGAGTGGCTTGGTTTGAGAATCCCTTGAAGAAGGTCAAATCACCTTCTTTGATCCATCTTTGACTTAATACGCGTGAGTCTACATTTTGTGAAGCAATGGTGTAGGTACTCACTTCCACTTTATCGAGTAATGTTTGATTATAGACTTTTCCACCCCAATGATAAGCAAATGAGAGATTAACGCTCAAGCCTTTCCAACTGACCATCGTCCCGGCTATGCCCCGATAGAGTGGTTCACCGGAACCAAGATACACTTTATCCGACGGATTCCATGTGCTAGTGATCTTCCCATTTTTATCCAAAAAGATTTCTTTACCCGAACTGGGATCAATGCCCAATGATCGCACGGCATAGATACCGTTTTGCGGGCGTCCTTCATAGAAAAGACTGCTTACATCTACATTTTGTTTCAAGTATTCTTCATTTTGAGCTTTGATAGCTTCGGATACCTTGACAATACGGTTCTTGTTGTATACCAATTGGGCGCGTCCTGACCATGAAAAGTGATGCGCAGGATTACGGAGTATGATACCGTTCAATCCTATTTCGAACCCGTTATTTTTCACCTCCCCCACATTGGCGGCATACGAAGAAAAGCCCATTGAAAGAGGAATATTCATAGAAGACAGCAGATTGTTGGTCTGTTTCACATAGTAATCGAAGGTTCCTGAAAATCTTCCGTTCCACAGACCGACCTCAAGACCGACATTGTATTGAGCCGTCTTTTGCCATGTCAGGTCGGGATTTCCTAAACCAACGAGGTAAGCTCCCGTCCAGTTCAGGTATTTGTTGTTGGTTACATACTTGTAGGAGGTCTCCGTCGCCAGACTTGAGAAATTCATGGAACCGGTTTCTCCATAGGAGGCTTTTAAACGCAGTTGGGTGAGCACATCGTTTTCTTTCAGAAATGACTCATGATGCAGGTTCCATCCGATACCGGTACTCCAGAAAGGAGCGTACTTCTTGTCGGTCCCATAATTGGAACTTCCGTCCATACGCAGAGATAAATCGAGGAAATAACGGTTGTCATAAGTGTAGTTCACATTGGCTGTCAGACCAATGCGGCGATTGGTGCTTTTAGAACCTGAAGGAGTCGCGTCTTTCTTATATTGCAATGCATTGTTTATGTAATTCATATTCTCATTGCTGAAGCCTTCCGCTTCAAATCCATACGAGTGTGACTTATATTCGGTAATGGAATAGTCCAGACCTGTATATAACTGATGTTTGTCGGCAATAATTTTGGTATAAGACAGGGTGAGGGCACCATCGTAATTCTGGTTCTCTCCTGTACCGTAGCGGTAAAGTCCCCGGCGAAAATATCCACTGGAGCTCTTGTATTCATCGGTATTGAATTTGGAATGTTCTGCCGGCAAAAAATAATCACTGGAGTGTGTCTGACCGCTGATTCCTAATTGTCCACGTAATTTCAGACCGTCAAAGATATTCCATTCAATAGAGAAATTATTGCTTATATCCTGATATTTACTTTTATCAAATGAGTTGAGAGTCGCGTCATAAAGCGGATTCTGCGTCCTTGAGTTCGGATTGGCATAGAAGTCGTCGAAATAACGCACAATATTACCATTCTCATCATAGGGAGCATTGTAAGGTTGTTGATTGGCATAATTGCTGAATGAACCGTAATTACTTTCCCTACTGTTAGTTATCCCTATGTTGGTCTGATTTTTGAAAATTAGATTCTTAATGGAATACATTAAGGTAATGCTTCCATTGAAAACTTTACGTGAAGAACCTTTCATAGCTCCTTGCGTGTCGTTATAGTCAGCGGAAGTGCTCCAGCGAAATTCTTCATTGCCGCCTTCCATTCGCAGATTATAACGCTGCCCGACTCCTGTACGTAGCGGTTTGCTCAACCAGTCAGTGTCTACACCGGAAAGGACTTTTCGTAAACGTCCGTTGTAGATTTCCTGTCGCTCTATCGTTGTCGTAGGATAACCTTCCAATACATAAAGTCCCGTCAGGCGTTCCAGCTCTAGTTTGTCTGCGGCATGCAGCAGATCGTATGAAGTAAGATCGGGCATTTCGAGGTTGAGTCCTATCGTACCTGTCACTTTCAGCCGACCGGAAACCGGGCGTTTTGAAACAATTACAATGACTCCGTTGGCTCCGCGTGAGCCATACAAGGCTGTAGCCGATGCGTCTTTCAAGATATTGATGGATTCGATATCATTGTCATTATAGTCCATCAGTTTGGTGAGTGAAATCTCAAAACCATCCATGATGATCAGCGGAGTATTGACTTCTCCCTTTACACCTTCGTTAAATTCCTTTACGCTCATAGGCAGGGAGGAGGTACCGCGGATATTGATATTGGGCAGGTTGTTAGGGTTACTACCCGAAATATTATCGACAGCCAGATTGATGGAAGCGTCTACATTGCGTAATGTTTGCAGCATATTCTGTCCCTTGTACATTTTCAGTTGTTCAGAAGTGATGGTAGAGACAGCTCCTGTAAAACTCTCTTTCGGTTTTTGGAAAATACCGGTTACGACAACGGCTTCCAATTCGGTTTTATTATCAGCTTTGAGCGATACATCCAGTTTATTCCCTCCTTTATAGGTGATTTCCTGAGCTTCCATTCCGATATAGCTGAATTGCAATACGGCATTGGGTTCCGCTTCTATTTCGTACACTCCATTGATATCCGCTACACTGCCGATGTTAGTCCCTTTTATGCGGACACTCGCTCCGACTAGAGGCTCTCCTTGCTGGTCATAGATTCGCCCTGTCACTTTTTGTTTCTGCAGCTTTGCCCCCGACGGAACAGGGGTTTTCTGACTTTGCGTTTCCAGACCGACAGTCACCATGTTCCCGTTTCTTTTGAAAGTGAATCCTTTCTTTCCGAAGACCAAGTTCAGCAGTTTCTCTATCGGTTCGTTCTTTACCGAAATGCTGATAGGTTCCATAGCAGCCATCTGCTTCGTGTTGTACACAAAATCCAATCCGGTCTGTTGATGCACAGCATCAAAAAATTGTTTGACTGTCGCTCTTTTCAAATTTAGAGTCACCGTCCTTTCCTTATCCCATGACCAATCCGTCTCATGCACGTCTGTTTTCACCTCCCGTGCACATACGCTTGTCGGTTGACATAATAAAAGTCCTGAAACTAATGTAGCTATCCACATTAGCTTCTTCTTTCTCGCTGTTTTTTTCATTGTGTATTCTTTAATATTTATTCATAACGGTTATTTGGTGCTCGTCTATGTGGAATTTGACGCTAGACGTTGCTTCAATCGCGTTCAAAAGAATGTTGACGTTCTCGTAGCGTCCCACGCTACCGGTGAAATGTATTTTAGAGAGAGCCTCATCTTCGAATTGTACGTTCATGTCATACCAAAGTGAAAGGTTTTCCATGATTTCTCCCAATGATTGATCGTCAAAGACAAAACGGGAGCGATGCCATGCCACGTAAGCCTCAAAGCTTTCGGGAGCAGTAATTGAAATTGTAGAGTGAACTCGATCCCAAACAGCCACATCGCCGGCATTGAGCATTCTTACATCTTCATCGGGAGAAATCATTCCGATGGAACCTTCTTCCAAAACAATCATCGTATTTTGGGGAGAACGCGCGTTGATGCTGAATTTTGTTCCATATTGCCGTACGGTCACTCCATTCACTTTCACCATGAAAGGACGTTTCGGATCTTTGGCTACCTCAAAATAGGCCTCTCCGGTAAGCTCTACGGTTCGATTGTCCGCTTCAAAACAGACCGGATAAGAAAGGGTGGATTGTGAATTCAGGTGTATCCGGGTCCCGTCTTCCAGAATGACACGATATTCGCCTCCGCGCGGTGTTTCCAAAAGGTTGTTCTGGTGTATGTCTTGTCGGGAAGAAGTTTGGTGGTAATCCAGAATGCCTTGTTTCTCAGCAACCATATCCAGCCGGTTCAAGCGTATCCATTCAAATTCCTTAGAGTTTCCCAACTCAATCTTGGTAGTTGGGTCGAGATAAAGAATCGCCTTTGAGGTGCCCGGTTCTATTTGTATCTCTTTGTCCGAGCGCAGTCCGAGATATAGGCTGAATGCCACTAGCACAGGGATCGTCCAGCAAGCCGCTTGCACAAGCACGTGTTTCCAACCGGATTGCCGGACGCTGAAATTCCGATGGGAACGCTTATATTCTTGATATCGTTCGCTATAGTTTCTCTTTTTAAGTTTTTCCAAATAAAGAGCATTGTTCGGAGATTCTTTCATCCACAAGTCCAATAACTGTCGTTCTTTTGTGCTAAGTATTCCTAAGATATACTTAACTAAAAGTTCTTTTTTTCTCATGTTGACTATCGTTTTATTATTAAAACGACAAACTTCCTTAAATTGGGTACAAGAATTTAAAAAAAAATGAAGAATGGTGATGTTTTTTAGGTTTATCCGGCAATCATCTGATAGTCATTGAGTAATACAGAGACTTTCCATCAGTAAAGACATGGAATCAGGGTTCCAGTGCAATCCGCTATTGTTCAGATAGCTAGAAGAAAACTGAAAGACCTGAAAGACAACGATGTATAGCTGTCAGTTGCTTCTTAAATGGAGCAGAGTAATTTAAAAAAGATAAAAGTAAATGAAATATTGGGAGAAGACTGGCTTTGAAAATGTTCTCTTAGAAATTTCATGGCGCGTTTCTTTTGTGTCCGTACGGTATCAATCGAAAGGGAGAGTTTATCAGCAATCTCTGTGCTGCTTAATCCGTCCAGATGCAATAAAAAAATTTCCCGACAACGTTTGGGCAGGCAGTCGATTGTCTTAAAAAGGAGCTCCATTACTTCTTTGTCGAACTGTTCATCAATCACATCTTCTTGGGATGTTTTTTCCATATACGCTTCTGCATAACGGGTCTCTACATCCAAATGCTTCAAATAGTCGAGAGAAAGATTTTTGACTGAAGCAAACAGATAAGAACGCAAAGCCACCTCCGAGAAAAAGTCATGGTCTTTTTCCCATAGTCTTATGAATGCTTCTTGTACTAAATCTTGCGCAATATCCTCCCGCATAACATAACTCTTGGCGAATGCCAATAAAGAGTCATGATATTCGTTGTATATATCTTTTATATTTTTATGCAGGATATCGGCGTTGATGTGAGAAGTATCCATTTTATTATGACTTAGACCGCAAATTAACATATATTTCAACACATATCCAAATGAATGCTGCATATTCTTCTTTTGCAATCTTCCGTTCGGTATGTTGGGGAGAATTTGTGGCAGGCATTGTCCTATTGGCTATTTCGTTTCCCGGGGGAAGGTAATATCCTGCAGGTGAGTAAAAAAGTTGCTGGAAGCTAAAAAATTCGCCGGTATAATCATGAAACAGGTGAATCTTATTACGTAGAGGATGTAGAGACATGGATGATAACTTCAACAATCACAAATAATACTATTATACTTCCTAAAACCGGATATTATGATAGCAATGAAGAAACTGAGTCAGATAGAAGTAGCACCATAAGTATCTTTCACTTAACAAGTAGGTATTGTTCGGCTAGAGTAACGGTATCTTTACCTTCCCACGGCCGTGGTGACTTCTTTCCACAGCCGTGACAAGTTCCTACCACGGCCGTGGGAAGATCTCGTCATGGCCGTGACGAACTAAAGATACCAACACTTTAGCGGAACTATACCGGCAGGTGAATGGAAGTATACCTGCTTCTTATCATAACAATACACGGTAGACAGCACATCCATACCCACTTTCCAATGTATCAGTCCCAGCATCATTAGTTCCGAACGTCATTAGTTGCAAATTAAAAAAAAACTGAATTAAGAAAGTCTATTCTTTATCATGATAAATCCTAAATAGTTTGTTTTACAAGCACCTTATCCGTACCTTTGAAACCTATAACAAACACTTACAGGTCTATAAAATTCAAGATAAAAAGAAATGAAGATTACACAAATCAGGGAAAACGGAGATACGGAAGCACTAAGCGTGATGGACATTGACCTGCTGATAGAGAAAATGAAGAAAGAAACCAAGCTCCGCCCGGTATCCGGACTACGTCAGGCCCTGCATTTTGTTCTGCCCGATGAACCTTGTTCCCTCGCCAGCAAACTACCACGAGTGATTCCTGCCGCAGCTTTCGGGCGAGTGAACGGAGTGAAACGAATGAAAACCTACAATGGTATTGTAGAACTGACCATTGGTCCGTTAGCCGGAAAAGCAGAAGTGGATATTGTGAAGCAAAAGGCTGCCGAACTTCCCCAGACAATGTTGGCTTTCATGGGGGCAAGCGGTAAAAGTGTCAAGATATGGACTTGCTTCACCCGACCGGACGGCACTTTGCCACAAACAACGGAAGAGGCCGAAGTATTTCAAGCGCATGCCTATCGCCTCGCCATCAAATGTTATCAGCCTCAACTCCCTTTTAATATTCTGCTAAAAGAGCCGAAACTGGAACAATTCTCACGTCTTAGCTATGATCCGGACCTGATTTATCGTTCCACCCCTGTCCCTTTCTATCTTTCACAACCTATCGGTATGCCCGGCGAGATGACTTATCGTGAGAAATCGAGCACTGAAACATCTCCATTAAATCGTGCCTTGCCGGGATATGATACGGAAGATACTGTAGCATTACTCTATGAAGCGGCATTGCGGAAAACATTCGAAGAAATGGAAACAGATTGGCACCGGAACGATCATGATTTGCAAACTTTAGTAGTCCCGCTTGCCGAAAACTGCTACTATTCAGGCATCCCGGAAGAGGAGGCAACCAGACGCACCATCATGCGTTATTACAAAAGAAAAAATCCGATGCTGGTACGCGAAATGATAAGAAACGTGTATAAGGAATGTAAGGGAGTGCCCAAAGACAACTGCCTGACTAAAGAGCAACGCCTTAGCCTGCAAATGGACGAATTTATGAATCGTCGTTATGAGTTTCGCTACAATACGCAGATCGGGGAGGTGGAATACCGGGAGCGTTTCTCATTTCAGTTCTATTTCCATCCCATCGACAAACGGGCGCAAAACAGTATTATGCTGGACGCCCAATCTGAAGGAATCGGGGTATGGGACAGGGATATAGACCGTTACTTACATTCCAACCGTGTGCCTATCTATAATCCATTGGAAGAATTTCTGTTTCATTTGCCGCATTGGGACGGTAAAGACCGCATTCATGCTTTGGCAAACAGGGTTCCTTGCAACAATCCACATTGGGAATTGCTTTTCCATCGTTGGTTCCTGAATATGGTTTCGCATTGGAGAGGGGTAGATAAAATGCACGCGAATAGTACATCACCCATATTAGTAGGGGCACAGGGAACTCATAAATCAACTTTCTGCCGTGAAATGATTCCGCCTGCACTTCGAGCTTACTATACGGACAGCATTGATTTCAGCCAGAAACGGGATGCGGAACTGTATCTGAATCGGTTCGCGCTCATCAACATTGATGAGTTCGACCAGATTACTCTGACGCAACAGGGATTTCTGAAACATATTCTCCAAAAGCCCGTGGTCAATCTTCGGAAACCGCATGGTCGCTCGGTACTTGAATTGCAACGATATGCTTCATTTATCGGCACAAGCAATCAGAAGGATTTGCTGACTGATCCTTCGGGAAGCCGTCGTTTTATCTGCATTGAAGTGACGGGAAACATCGACACTACACAACCGATAGATTATGAACAACTTTATGCACAAGCCATGCACGAGATTTATCATGGTGAGCGTTATTGGTTTGATAGCGAAGATGAGCAGATTATGACTGAAAACAACCGTGAGTTTGAGCAAACACCGGCTATGCTGCAATTGTTTTATCAATATTTTAAGGCTGCGCAAACGAAAGAGGAAGGAGAATTTCTTACTCCGGTCGAAATTCTGAATTATCTGAAGAAAAAAAGCGGTATTTCATTGTCCGACAATAAAGTATATCACTTCGGGAGATTACTGCAAAAATGCGGAATTACCTCGAAACACACTTATAAAGGTACTGTTTATCAGGTAATAAAGGTATCATAAGAGATAAAAGTAAGGCTGACAATAAAAGTAGAGATATTTTATTGTCAGCCTATTATCAATGGTTATTGTCAGGTGATAGAGTACTGATATTCATCTACTTGAATAGAATTCTGACAGTATGACAATAAAATAGGTACAAATCATAGTAATTGTAGGATTTGAAAGTTTGTTTAAACTTCACGAGAAATATTCCGATTATCTTCTTTTTAAACTATCTGGTTTTTCCGGATAGTTGCATCCTTATCTACTTCTCTTTATGAATATATATTTCTCAAATATTCATTAATGGTATGTATATCGACATCTCCCTCTAAGAAATTCAGCCTCTGTCTCATAATTTACATGTCAACATTAATCTCCCTTCTGATGTACTGGAAAAATATTCTCATAATGTTTATACCGCGTATGATGGGTATAGTTCATATAATCTCCGGTGAGATACAATCCTTTTCGCAGTTTGATATCCAACCGCAGCCCTGTTGCATGAAGAATTGCCATTGAACGATCTCCCTGTGCATTCAGCGTCTTTGAGTTATAATGTTCCCAATCCATATCTTGAGGAGTGAGTCCACGCATAGGAGAAACAACAAACGAAGCAAACTCTAACCCGAAACGGGATGCTCCTGTTTTCCTGTCATCAAGGATTAAATCGAATGCACGGTAGAACACTTCTCCCAACGCCATCCCTCCAATCGGTGTTGCTATAATATCATTGGTAGATGGATATTCATTTTCCACGAACATCTCCCACATGAAACTTCCTCCAAAGGCATATAGCCCGGATTGCCAATAATTATATCCATTTGACCGGGCCGAATTAAAATACAAACTGCCATGATAAGGATGCATAAACATGTTTGTTCCCATTGCATCATTATCCCAAACGAAACCGTGCTTGATATTGTCTTTAATTGTATGAAAGTCAATATAGGCAAAATCCGCTTTCCGAATATAGCGATCGAATGCCCATACTCCCATGTTAATGCCGAATGTCATCGTTGCCGCCCGCAATCCTTTCTTTTGTAGAACAGCTCGGAAAGTTCTGCATTATCAAAAAAGAGAGGGACCTCACAAGGATTCCCTCTCTTAAAAAAGATCAACTAGTCTTCATCATCATTAGGATGATAAAAATTATACTGTTTACTCCAACTAGGGATTCCGTTAAGAGTGATGTTATTGCCACTTGGACTACTATCCTTCAAAACATTACCTTCTCCTTCGTCGCACTTCCAATAACCAATCAAACCTTCTGCATCTCCTGGTATCTGGCGTGACATTCCTTCCTGAATAGCATTATCCGTCAAACATTTCTTCCAAAGGCGAATTTGTGCATATTCTACCTGCATTCTCCATCCAAAACTTTCGGCAAAGCTAATATTTTTAAATACAAAATCCCTTGTATCAGCCTTGTAGTTATTCAATGTACCATCTTTATACAAACGAATAGTAGATCCATCATAAGTATAAGCAATATGATACCATGTATCAGGATACCAGAACTCTTCACTATCAAAATAGTTTCCATTCAATTGACATTGCAAAGTAGGAGCTATCTTCTTTGCTCCATCTGCCCAATAACGTAGCAAGATATCATTGAAGTATATAGGAGCAGCATTATCAGCAAAGATGTTTCTTCTAAAGTCGATGTTAGCCGGTCCTACCCAAGCTCCAGTAGGTTGTCCTGTGGTGTTATCAAACTTTATCCAATATTCTATCGTCCATTGAGCAGCAGGCATTTCACTGTTAAAAACCGTAGTCGTTTTATTTCCCGATTTCAGAACCAATGTTTTCTGCTTATTGGGGGAAGTAAGCAGATAAAGAATATGGTTAGCATTTCCTACTATCCCTACTGTTCCTGTTACAGAAGTAATCCGTACTGGAATGGCATAAGCTTCATTATTAGGAGTAGTAAATGGCTTGATCGTAAGATTTATAACCGGAGCAGACACTTCTCCTGCAGGAATTGTAACCGTACGTTGAAAGCTCCAAAACTCTTCAGGCAAAAGTTCATAAGCAGCCTCATGCTTTTGATTATAGTCATTAATAAGTTGTTGGTCTATATCTAAAGTTACTGTCACGTCTTCTGTTATGGCACGAACCAAACGAACAGTTAGCGTCTTCGTCACATCACCATCATCTACCAGTTGTGCTTCTATTTGTTGCCCAAAAGTATTGGATGGAGCAGCTTCCTGAATATATAAACCGTTATCAATGGTTGACAGTTTGGCATCATCGCATCCGGCAGCAGATATTAAGACTGCCACCAACGCAAGATATTTGGAATATTTAATCATCTTCATAGTCTTCTTTTTTAATCATGTTTTTAATGCTTGGCCGGATTTAATACCTGAATAGCCTCGCGCATAAATAAATAGTCGTTTACCGGACGGCATAAATTAAAACGGTAAGCACCGACTCCGCCAAGACGTGCATCCACTCCCGGACGATAATACATAGCCATTCCTTTCAATGAATAAGTCACGACACCATCACGAGTCGTAAATACTGGTCCCCCATCACCCTTATGCTTTTCAAAATCTTCGCACCATATCGTTTTCTTAAGAATGGTAGCTTCATCTTCTACAGAACCGAACTTGTTTAACAATAAGCCAAAACGATAATCTAAATTTGCATCTCCCGAACAATAATAAGACTGAACTACATAATAATCCAACAAAGGACCGGATGCAGTTATCAAAGTCTGTGGTTCCCCATCAAGCATAAGCAAACGTCCTGTTCCTGATTTAGGACCAAAGTCTTTCGATAATTCATCAAGGAGAATGTGCATACGATCAGAATAGCTGCAAATATCTCCTGGGAAAGTATAATTCGGCTCAAAGTCAATATCAAAACCATCATATCCATATTTAATGATAGAATCCGCAATAACACGTGCATATTTACGAATAGCTTTTTCAATGCCTTCAGGTGAAGTATCACCATAACCGTTTCTATTCGGCCAACCTTCATACCAGCCCCAATAAGCAGCCATAGCTTCGCCTTTTGAAGCATACTGCACTCCATCCACTATAAAATCATTTTCAACAGATGCAGGGGTATGTGCTCTACCGATATCCATAATATGCTGGCAATACAATACTCTTGTACCTTTTTTCTCACGCACTTCCTTTAGATCACTTTTCTGAGCCTCAGTCAAATTGAAAGCATTTCCCCACAAAGAGACTATATCCATCGAATCAGGAATCCCTCTCAGTTGATTATTCATATTGGTACCGGTTCCTGTCCATTCACTATACCAACCAAAAACAACCTGATGGTCACTTTTCTTATATTCTCTCAATGCTTTATAATAGTCTTCACCATTGATACTTACAGGTTCTGTGAATTTAGGTTCCATTTCCGTCCAATCACTGCATTGGATGAACATCAGTGCACCCATTGACGCAAGAATGACATATAGTAATTTCTTCATAATGTATTTTTTAAGTTTAACAGTTAATAAGTTCCATCCTCTTTCATAGCCCACCAAAGATCGGTTCCGTTAGAGTCTTTTCCATTACTAAGCATACCGACAGCAGCTTCCACATTCGCTTTATTATTATTGTATTCACTAAGGGTGAAATGGATACGACGCTGTCCACGTGTCGTAGTACAATCAGGATTCATAGATTTAGTAGCCGGGAAAATCTTAGGATACCCTGTGCGACGAAAATCAGCCCAACCATTCATTGGATCCGGATAACAAGCAATCCATTTCTGCGTAAGTACCCTCTCTAGTTTTTCCGTAGGATCAGCACTTTCATCCCACTTAATAGTGACAGACGATTGGTTAGTATAATTATTTCCAGTGTGTCCACTAACTAAATTATCCTCATAATTCCCCGGAACGGATGTGTCATCAGCCAAATAAGCATCTACACCTGATATACCAAACTCTTCAAAAGAGAGTCTTATCCCCTTTTCATAGAAAGTCTTTGCATCGCCCCCCATACTCCATCCTTTCAAAGCACCTTCTGCACGCAGAAAGGCAGCTTCAGCAGCATACATAACCGGTTGCGGCAATGTTTTATCAGTAGCAATAAAAAGCTTACTATAGTTTGAATATGTGGTAGGTTCTGGAATTTCCACCGATCCTGAACGCACACCTACATATCCACCAACAGCAGTCTGAGTTTGCGGAGTAAAATAAGCAGGACGACGTGGGTCATTATAACCATTCATATAGGATACCAGACAAGCATTAGCTCTAACTTCAGGCCATCCACTAACAATAGCATATCCATTCTCATTAATACCTCCGTTAGTGGTATCATAAGAACTTTCACTCACACTTTCCAACACACCATCAAGTACGGCTTCCTGCGCTTTCGTTTGAGCATAGCCCGATTCTTTTCCCGAAATGCGAATAGCCATTCTTAGTTTCAATGTGTTAGCAAATTTTAGCCATTTAGTACAGTCCCCTTTGTAGAATTGATCTACAGCAGCTAAATCCTGATTGGTGCCGAGTGAAGCCGCAGACTTCAAAATTGTAATCGCATTGTCCAAATCATCGAACATGGCATGCCAAACTGTTTGTTCGTTATCATAAGGCGCTTCCGTATCACCAGCTTTCATCTGTGTATAAGGAATAGGACCTTGCAGAGAAGCAAGTAATTGCATACCATAAACACGAGTCAGCTGTGCTATAGCATAAATAACACCTTTCTTTTCTGTAGAGTTTTCAACTAGGAAGAAAGAAGGATAAACATAGCCATAGATTCTTCCCCATGAGCTATCATTGTGCTTATCTAATGCATTGTAATAGGCAAAGATATTGGTTCCAAAACTCCAGTTGGCCGTTGCCGTTACTTGTCCGCTAAAACTAGCCCACATACAATTAATCTCCTGACAAGCATTCTGCTGTGGACAAGCATATACATTAAACATCGTTGACAGTAAGTTACTTGCCGGCACTTTTGACGGTTGATAAGGATTCGTATTAAAATCTTCAAAATTGGTAGTACACCCTGCCATTATGCATACGACTGCACTTGCTCCAATATATTTTATTATCTTGTTCATACCTATTATTATTTAAAACTGAAATTTTACATTGAATCCGATATTTCTTGTGTTCGGAAGCATATAAGCATCAAATCCTTGATAGAAGTTAGACGAGGCCGAAGTAGTCAGTTCCGGATCGAAAGGAGCCTTACAGTAAATCATCCACAAATTCTTTCCTACAAAACCAACAGTCATTCCCACTTTGTTATTGAACCATTTCTTAGGTAATGTATAACTGAGTGAGAGTTCGCCGAGTCGTACGTTAGTAGCACTATATGTATAGTAAGCAGAAGTACCTTGAATAGTCTGGAAATAGGTTTGTGCATCTACTTTAGTCTGATTGATTTGTATACCACCTGCATCACGTACATCTGCACTAACTTTAGATACCCCCGCAGCATCAAGAACAGATTGGGTTTCACTGATAACAATACCTCCAAAACGTCCTGTGAAAGTCATGCCCAAATTAATACCTTTATAACCAAAGCCAAGATTCCATCCCATGTTCATCTTAGGTAGAATAGACCCCAGATAAGTTTCTTTGTTCTCCATAGACAAACCTGTACCTTCTTCATTGAGAATGTAGCCATTCAAATCACGTTTAAGAACGCGTTGACCATATACGTCTCCCATTGAGCCGCCGACACGCAAGATAAGACGCGCATCTGTATTTCCATAAGTAAGCGGAGACAATTCTGGCATCTGAATAGGTTGACCAGTAGCATAGTTATATGCACCATCGGCCAGACGTTTCACTTCATTCCTATTCCAAGTCAGTGTATAGTTAGTATTGAAAGAGAAATCTCCCCAATGCTTGTCATAGCCCAATGACATCTCAACACCTTCATTCATTATATTTCCGCTCTGAATAGGAATATTAGAATATCCAGAAGAAAGTGACAAGTCTGCATAGAATGTCTGATTATAAGTATTAGAACGATAATAAGTCAAATTAAAACTAATGTCATTGAGGAACCGGGCATCCAAACCTATTTCCCATGATTTAGTACGTTCCGGTTTTAGTTTGGTATTCGGATAAGAAGAAGCACTGGTCCAATTCTGTGTCTGTTCATCATACGGATAAGTAATAGTAGTCATGAAACGTCCATATGAGTTGCCAACCTCTGTATACGAACCACGAACTTTCAAGAATGACAACCAATCAGGAGCATTGAACATGCTCGTCAAGATGGCAGATAAACCTATAGATGGGTAGAAGAATGATTTGTAATCGGAGAAAGCAAGTCTTGAATCCCAGTCATTACGACCAGTAGCAGTAAGATAAATCATCGATTTCCAACCAATTTCTGCATTAGCGAATATAGCGCGTGTCTGGTCATGCCATCCATCCTGTTTGGCTTTCCAAGCTTTATTGAAATCAAGATTATGAACAGCAAAGAAATTAATAAGCTTCAAGCCACCATCATATCCAATCATTTCATAACGGCTGTCATTCAGTGAAACACCTAGATTGACATTTACAGACCAGTCATTGAAATTCTTATTCATCGTAGCAATCGCATCAGCATAGGTGTTCTTTGATTGTGAAGATGTGTCACTATATGTTCCACGGTCACCTGACACCAAGCTGCCTGTAGAAGCATACGCTTTGTAAGTACTACGATTCTCATAATTATCAACTTTCACACGTCCGACAACATCCAACCAATCAAGTATCTGATATTTAAGAGAAGCATTAACCATGTAGCGGGTCTTTTTATTCTCACGCAATTGGCGGTTCTGTATCCAATAAGGATTGGCAAGTCCACTTGAAATACCTCCATAAGGCCAATATTGTTCCATCAAGTCCATACCGGAATTGTAGCGTTCAAACATACGCACATCATCAAAATTCTCACTACGTGGGAAACGGTAAAGTCCCGGTAAAGGGTTATAATTATACCCTTGCGACATCATATTCTTGTCATTTTGAAGAATATAGCTTGCACTTGCATCAAGCGTCATCTTGTCTTTCAAAAAACTAGTCGTATTGCGCACCGTAAAGTTATAACGGTTATACCCACTATTAGGTAAGATATTTGTCGTGTTAGTAGTAGAAGCCGACAGATAAGACTGGTTCTTCTGATTACCGGTTGACAAAGCAAACGAATTGATAACATTAGCTCCTGTCCGGAAGAAATCGCGTGGATTATAACTACTGTTTACCACTGGTCCCCAGCTGTCCAAACTGTTAGGTAAGTTTCCATATTTACTTTGCATCTCGGGCATCATAGTCACTTTTGAGAAAGTAGTGTTGTTAGAAACTGTAACAGAGGTCTTATCTACAGAACCTTTCTTTGTAGTTATCAGCACAACACCGGCAGCAGCGGCATTTCCATAAAGGGCTGCTGCAGAAGGACCTGTCAACATAGAGATAGATTCGATATCTTCCGGGTTAATATCAGCGGCACCGTCTGTACCTTGTTGGTCATAGATACCTCCGCCACCACCATTCATCATGTTGTACATAGGTACCCCATCAATTACGTAAAGAGCAAGATTAGACGAAGTGATAGACTTAACACCACGCATCACGACGCGGGAAGCACCACCGGTAGTATTAGATGAATTGATAGTAACACCTGCCACTTTACCATTCAGGGAAGAAATAAAGTTGGCGTCTTTTACAGCAGTTAGTTCATCGCCGTTCAATTGCTGCACATTATAGGATAATGCTTTCTCTGACCGTTTAATGCCCAATGCCGTAACAACTACTTCATTCAACTCTTGCGTTGCGTCTTCCAAAATTACATTTACATTTTTTTCTTTTACAGGAACTTCTTTTGTTTTATAACCTACATAAGAAAATACAAGAATGGGAGAAGCTGATTGTGTCACAATCTGATAGCTACCATCAAGATTGGTAATAGTTCCATTATCAGAACTTTTTTCAATGATGGAAACCCCGATTAATGGCTCGCCATTTTTGTCGCTTACCGTGCCTACAATAAGCCGTTCTTTTTTCTGTTGCACGCTTTCTGTTGCTTTTGCAGCCAACACAATCTTATTATCCAATATTTTATATTCGATATTCACACCTGCGAAGACTTGCTCTAACACTTTAAAAATATTCTTTTTTGATACAGAAACCGATACCCGGCGATTAAGATTTAGATTCTTGCTATTTATAAAAAAGCTGAATCCGGATTCACGCTCAATCCTGTGCAGCACTTCTTCTATTGCGCAATCGTTTACTTGCAAAGTAATAGAAGTCTTTTGTGCATATCCGTCTGACGCATATGCTAATCCAACAGAACAAATCAAAAGTATAAACAGTAATTTCATAGTCAATGATATTTCTTTAAAGGTTCGTTCAAAGGACTTTAATCCTCCAAGAAATTGGACGATACAATAATTTTGCATAAATTTGTAACGAGTTTAATTAGAAAATTGGTAGTTATACTTGTCGGGAAACAAGTAGGTTCACAATTACTGAAGCTCATACGGGAGGATACGGCCAATATCATCCCGTATTTTTTTGGTTGCTAGGGATCTTTGTTTTTCATGGCAATAAGTTTTTGGGAATTAAGGTTTTTATCTTTTAGTACTAAATAAATATCTCTATCTTTATTTTCTCTTTACCGGCATCTGCGTTATTATTCAGATAACGCCAACGAACTTTCGAGGAGGCACTGATAAAATTAAGTACCTGTTCCAGATTCCGGTTAGTAAATGTCCCGGAGAATGAGTCGTCATGAGGTACATTCTCCTGTATGACAAATTCGGCATTGTATCTATCTTCCAAGATATCCAGTGCATCCCGTAATGACGTTTGACGGAAAATTATTTTGCCATCTTTCCATGAAAGTTCTCTCTCGCCGGAAGTCGTATAGAGTTCCGTCTTTCCATTCTGGGAATAATAGACCAGTTTCTGTCCCGGAGCCATCACAATATACTGCGGTTGTTGACTAGCATTGTTGAATTCAAAATTAACTTTCCCTTCAACTAAAGTAGTAATTACCTCATCTGCTTCTTTGTATGCCTTTACATTGAATTTTGTACCCAGAACTTTTATGGCAGACTGGTGAGCGGTAGAGACTATGAACTGTTTTTCCGGATTTTTCCGGACATCAAAATAGGCTTCTCCATCAAGTTCCACAGTACGTGTACGGGAAGAGAAATGGCTCGGGAAAGTCAATGTACTTTTTCCATTTACCCATACTGTAGTTCCGTCAGCAAGTGTCACGAATGTGCGTTGTCCGGCTGGCACATAAACAGTCTGCATTTCTATATCCTCTTTTTGGAGAACCTGTATCATTGCATAACTTAATCCGAAAGCTACAACAAACACTGCCGCAATCCGCAAGATTCGTTGTGTAACAGGATGCAATGAAATTGTCTTTTTTGTCTTCTTTGAGAATGCGCCTGTGTCTTGCCAGATGAATGCATCATAACTCTTACGAAGAGAAATGAATTCTTTAAGATTGGCTGCATCTGCATCAATCCATGTAGCAACGTCTTCCTTTTCCTTTTGGGATGCCTTGCCTGCAATATATTTTAATAGTAATTCCTTATCCATACAATAAATAATTTATGAGTAATGAGAATAGGAGTATTATTCCCCTTTCATTAAGAATACCACTCACTAAAGAGATTCCCTAGTAAGAAATGTGATTTTTTTATTATTGCTTAAAAAAAATAGCAAGCAAGGAGGTATTTTCCTTCTTTTCAGATGAAAAAGAAAAGGAACGGAGCATAGTCTTTTAGATTATCACGCAGTATTTTAACTGCTCTGCTGATATGATATTCTACTCCTTTTACACTAATGCCCAGTTCTTCGGCTATTTCTTTATGGGATTTTCCATCCAGGCGATCGCGGATGAAAGCAGTACGAGTTTTTTCTGGCATACTCTCCAATAATGCATGCACTTTTGCCCGTAATTCCTCTGATAATATTTCCTTCGGATCACAGGCTTCCAATGTTGATATACGAATTTCCAATTCACGCTGTCCCTTATCAAGCAAAGTCTGAAAAACATTCTCCTGTGCTTGTATATGTTTCAGGTAATTGAGTGATTTGCTACGAATATAAGTGATTAGGATCGCTTCAACACTTGGGATTTCCCGTTCTTTACTTAGTTCCCATAAATGGATAATGGCTTCTGATACAATATCTTCTGCTACTAAGTCATTATGGACATAGGACAAGGTAAATAGGAAGGCTTTCCTATAATATGCAGTATATATCGAGTTGAAGTTGATTTGAGCCATTCGCCAGTATATCCATAAGTATTAAACGCTGCAAAGGAATGCATTTTACTTATAATAAGAAAACTTTTTAGAGAAAATTTAAATTTGGCTAAAATTCCTTTTTCATATAAAGAAGAAAAGGGGTGCTTCGAATTGCTTGCCGGAAGCGGAACGCTTTCTCCATGCATCTCAGTTTATAATACGAGTAAGTACTCACATAGGAGAAATGGAAAACCTGCGAATAAGTATTACTTGATTCGCAGGTTCCCTTCTCTTTTTTACCTAAAAAACTAATCCTGGTTTATTCAAGTTCAGCTATTATTTTATGCTGATTGATTCAGATCAGTTATTATTTCATAAACTGATGTTTGCCGTTAATTAATGGCTATCGGAGTTGTCAATGTTTCAATTGTTACCCCACTAGTTGTACCGTTTAAACGACCGGTAGCATCTTTAATGACTCCACCTTCTTGAGTTTCTGATCCGTCCAGTTTATAATAGAGTGCCAGACCTTCCGATGTCGGATCAACGCCCAGCATATTCTGCTTAAGCTGATTTTCAGTACGAGCTACACTCCAAACACGGACTTCACTCATCTTACCATTCAACGGACGTTCTCCCCATGGGAATTTCGGAATCCTACCGATATTGAAACCGACATCCGAATTCGGATCGAAACCAGGAAGCCCCCAATCTGATCCGGCCCATTTCGAACCATTGACATAAATAACCGTTTTTCCCGAAGGTTGATCATAGGTCAAAGCTACATGATACCAACGGCCTGTCTTCAACGCTTCCGTAGTATGATAGTTCTGTGTTCCTGCGGCTTCCAAAACATCTTTAGGGACACCAGGTGCATCACCGATACGGAAAATCATCACACCTTCAGTTCCCATAATTGTATTGTTACTAGCAAAGCTATTGACATAAATCAGCGCTTCGTAAGTGAACGATGAGAAATAGGTCCCGACGGGGTATTTGATTGAAATGTACGTATTACTAAATTTTCCAACCTTGGTAATCTTTATCGGTTTAGAGAGAAAGAAATATGCAATACTTGTTCCGGAAAGAGTTGGAACAGAAGCCGACTGTACACGCACTGGCAAAACATACGATTTCCCCTCTTTCAATGTTTTCAGACCGGAAAGTTCCATTGTTACGTTATCCGCATACAACTTTCCACTTGGGATTGCTGAAGTTGTGCTACTCATTTTTACGTTTGATACATCAAACATCTCGTAAACTGTTCCGTACTTCGCATTGTATTCGTCCACTACGCTTGGATCAGCTATGGTATACGATACATCAACCTGCGAAGAGGTCATGGTAGAAAGTCTTGAAGTCAAGTCAAAAGTCATTACATCGTCATCTTCCACTGAGAGATTATATTCCTTACTTTCGAAATAAACCTTAGGTTCCAGCAGCTTACTTTCACTGTCGTTGCAAGCACCCAGCAGCAGTGCTATGCCTCCTAATATCAAATAATTGAATATATGTTTATTCATAATTCTTCTGTTTTACTAATTTACAAATTGCCCTATTCTTGCGGCTTATTTTCTGCCTCATTTTGTTTAGCTTTCCATTCATTGAAAACCTGTTGGTTTATCTGAATAGCCTGACGCATAAACTTGTAATCAGGAGTGTTGTCATAGTCTTTTTCGAAGCGGTAAGCCCCCACTCCACCTTTATAGCCTTTTGACGGCATAGTAGCAGCCTGTCCCAATAGTCCGCCACCGGTTGGAGCATAGGCCTCGAAATTTTCTGTACAAATTATTTTCTTAGGATCAACTCCGTAACCTTCAAGACCAGGTCTGGAAGAACCATAGCTCTGTATAATCCAATAATCGACATACTCATCCAATTCTCTGGTAAGACCACTGATACTACCATCAATACAAATCATCTTATGTCCTTTGCCTTCCGGGTCGCTCTTCGGACCAATGTAATTATTCATCTCCTTGACCAAATAAATCAAATGTTTATTAGCACTCAATGTTCCGTCCATATCGAATACACCGCTTCCGATTTCCCAGTCAACGTCATAACCGTCCCATTCGTTTGCATATAGAGAGTCACAGAGGGCCTTGGCAAACTTAGCCAGACATTGATAGTGATTTTCACTTTCGAATTGACCTTCAAATCCCCAGTATTTCCAGCGGGCTTGCTTTTTAGCTTCTTCTAATTGTTTATCAGTCCAACCTTCTGCCTCTGCCTGCTTTTCCGCATCAGCATATACCGATCCCGGAGTTGCTCCTTTACCGATATACGAAAGTAGACTCACTTGCAACAACTTCGTACCTTTCACTTTTTGCACAAATTCTTTATCTGCTTTCTGTTCGGGAGTAATCTCGTAGCGTCCGGGAGCACCACTCCACATAGAAACAATGTCCATACTATCTGGCATGGAGGTCAGATATCCTCTTCGATAAGCTCCGGCAGGAGACCAGTTGGAATACCATCCGAAAGCTACGGGACGTCCGTAGTTCCAAGCGGTTGCCTTATAGGCACGCAAGTTGGCATAATATTCACCATCACCCAGCGTGTTATAGCCTCCGATATGCTCCACTTCCATATTCTCCACATCAGTACAGGAAGTTGTTGTCATCAATCCTGCCAGAGAAAGGAAATATAATAGTTTTCTTAATGCTTTCATATTTATTTATGTATCAAGATTTTGTTTTAGTTTAAAGTTTTTCATATGGAAAAAGTCCGTACGATTATTAGTTTTTCTTAGCCCACCACAAGTCGGTTGCAGCATTATCTACTCCACCAAGTTTTTGCACTGCATCCAAATAAATCTCATGAGATTGACCCGTTCCATTAAAGCTGTTCGGATAAGTCATACGACGCATACCTCTGGCTGCAGTGATCTGAGTTGAATTGTGATTTCCCCCTGATATAATAGGATTCAATTTGGGATAACCGGTACGTCTGAATTCCGTCCAAGCCTCCTGACCGTTAGGGTAGAGAGCAATATACTTCTGAATGATAATCTTCTCCAGTTTCTGTTCCTGGGTTCCTTCAAACTTGGCGGTAGCCTGGCTGGGAGCTTGATAGTCGAAACCAAACTTGCTACTGGTGACTTTATTTGCAGCAGGCTTGTTGCCGGAAGCCATATAGGCATCTACGGAACCTGTCGCACCGTTTTCCTGGAATGAAGTTTCTATACCTTGTTTGTAAAGTGTTTCGGGATCACCTTTTCCGTATTCCGTACCCCAAAACAAGGCAGCTTCAGCACGCAAGAAGTACACTTCGGATGCACGCATCCAGTACAGTGGAGTATTTCCCTGAATTTTCGGTTTGGAATAAAAGTAGTAGCTATCCGTTGGATCTGTATCCTTCGAACGAGTATTAGTATGACCAAGAGGAACACCTTGATACTTATTATTATCAAAAGCTGTTACTGCAACCGTACATTGGCTATTGGCAGGCTCGCAATATGCGCTCAGACGAGGATCTTTATATCCCATCAAATAAGCGAGTATGGATGTACCTACACGTGCATCATTGTAATTATCAGCTATCCAGTACAGCGGGTTACGAAGAGCGATTACCGGGCCCGGGCCAGCACCAGCTGCATCACCAGCTTCGGTCATCACACCGATGGAATGTTCTACAGCTTGTTTGGCATACTGTTTTGCCAATTCCGGTTTAACGCTACGAAGACGTATTGCCAGACGAAGCATCAGCGAGTTGGCATATTTCACCCATTTGGTTACATCACCGTTGAACACCAAGTCATAATCTGACATCACCTTTACGTTGTTTACCGCTTTCGGGGTCAATACCTCTACCGCTCCTGCCAGATCCTTGAGCATTTCCGTATAAACCGTTTCTTCAGAGTCGAAAGGAACGTCTATAGCTCCCTTTCCGGCAGCCGTATAGGGAATCGGGCCAAAGCTTTCCAGCACTTTATGCCATCCTGAAATTTTCAGGATCTGCGCCAAAGCAGCTATTTCAGGAGTATCATTCTCTTTGGCTGAAGCTGTCAGCTTCTTCCAAGGGTCAAGCAAATTAGTATAGGAGTTAGAAAAAGTTGTTGAAACCCAGCTATTGACTATCACGTAATTCAGGTGACAATTCCCTCCCTCAAAAGTGTTGTTTATTCCAATATAGCCGCTCCATGCATCAGCAGACAGATTGTATGCGGTTTGATATGCATTAACCGGACCTGTATCATCAGCCTGCGTTCCAGTAGGAAACACAGATTTCTGCATAGCCGTGATGTATCCTCCAACGACGATACCATCCATGACACCTTCTCCGTCAGTCATCTCGAAGGGATTGGTGTTAATCTCTTCATAATTACACGATGCTAGTGCCAAAACGGCGAAAGCAACGGCAAAAAATTTATATTGTTTTATTCTTTTCATAATGTAATGAATCTGTTAAAGTTTAAATTTCAATCCAAAACCGAAGCTGCGTACGCTTGGCTGCATAAAGTAGTCATTTCCTTGTCCATAAGTTGCTGTAGAAGGAGTCAGTTCCGGATCGAACGGAGCTTTGCAGTACAGCATCCATGGATTGTTGGCAATGAAAGAAACTGACACATCTTTCAGTACGTTACCAAACCATTTGTTAGGCATAGTATAACTGAATGTAAGTTCCTGTAGACGTATGTTGGTTGCGCTGTATACATAGTAGCCTGAGGTCTGATAGTTACCTGTACCAATCATTTGGTAATATGTCTTAGCATCTACCCGTCCTTGTCCCGGGAATAATGCACCTTCCGACTCTCGTGCATCGGCTGTGCGCTGAGACACTCCGTAACGGTCAAGAATTGCTTCTGTTGAAGATGTTACCACACCTCCAAAACGTCCATTAATCAGGAAACTAAGTCCGAACCCTTTATAAGAAATAGCATTATTCCATCCCATGTTGAAGTCGGGAGCAGTCTTGCCTAGATACACCGGATCACCATCCTCCATTTCATATTTTCCGTCACTACTTACCAACACATAGCCTTGGCTATCTTTCTTGAAAAAGCGGGTTGCATAGATGTCGTGAATGCTTCCACCTTCCTTCAGAATAGTGCGTCCTTTGTCTTTCAGTACTTCCGGAATATTAATGGAGACAGGAACTCCCATCACTTCTGTATTATAGTCTTTCACCATTTCCTTGATTTCGTTAATATTCTTCGAGAAAGTCAACGTAGAAGAAATCGAGAGTCCATTCTTGAAACGGTCGCTATAGCCAAATGATGCTTCCCAACCCCGATTCTCGACATTACCTGCCTGCAGATAAATGGAGTTATAACCGGTAGATTCAGGTAGGTTTCCTAAGAAAGTCTGGTTGTAAGTGTTCGACTTATAATAAGTCACTTCTGCATTGAACTTGCTAAACAAACGCAAACTCAGACCAAATTCATATGACTTGGTGCGCTCTGCTTTGAAGTCGGTGAACGGATAAATGTAGGTAGGTTTAAAGTTACCACCCACAATCGGAGTAGTGACTGTTCCCGGAGTCAACCCCGAACGTGACACCGGAGCACCAACTTCGGTATATGAACCACGCACCTTCAGATAAGAAAGAAATTCAGGAAGTTTCACCATTTCAGAAATAATTGCAGATAATCCGACAGAAGGATAGAAGAATGATTCTTCACTTGTGTTGACTAGTCGTGAGTTCCAGTCATTTCTTCCGGTCAAGGTGAGGTAGAGCATACTTCTCCATCCCAGTTCCACGTTGCCGAAGATAGCATGATTACGTACACGACTATCACCTCCCTTTTCTGAAATACGACCATTTGACGGGTCAATGTTTGAAGTTGCAAACTTGTTGGGAACTCCCAACAATGTTCCTTTATAGCCTCTTTGTAGTGCCCAATAGTTAGAGTAGTTCCATCCAAAGTTGGCAGAAATGCTGAAGTCTTGAATACGCTTATTGATATTCAACATAGCATCAGCATATTCCTGACGGTCATTGTAGTTAATATATTCATAATGTCCTTTCTTACCTTCAGCAAAAACCTGATCGGAAGAAGCAGAAATTTTGCGTTCAAACAATACATAGGTATCGTCCATACGGTAACGGGCTGTAATGTTCAACCAGTCTGTAATCTTATAGGTCAAACCTACATTGAACATATAACGGCTCTTCTCATTGGTTGATACATTGCGATAAGCAGTCCAGTACGGGTTTTGTGAAGCATAAGTTGCATCCGAAACCGGCCAATACTGTACTGGCAGCTTACGACTGTCATCAAAACGTTCAAAAGTCTTAATATCTTCAAAGTCCTCACCTCTCGGAAAAAGATAAGCAGCCACAATCGGATTCCAGTAGAGTCCCTGTGAAACCATATTCGTATCGTCCTGCTTGACGTACGATGCACCCAAGTCGAGTTGCAGTTTATCATCGAAGAAAGTTGCAGTATTCCGAATGGTAAAGTTCAGGCGATTATAACTGTTGTTCGGAACGATACCTTTAGAGTTTGTAGAAGAGAAAGAAGCAAAAGTCTGATTTTTTTGCGTACCTGTGGTCAATGTCACCGAGTTGATAAAATTTGTACCGGTATTGAAGAAGTCATTTTTCGGATCATAACTAGATGGAGTGGGTAATTTTTCACCCCAGCTTTCGTAAGTGTCTTTTTTATTTCCATAAGTATTCTGAAAGTCAGGAGTCATATAAGCTTTGCTGAATTCAGAAGAAGAAGAGAACTGCACAGAGAGTTTTCCTTCCTTACCTTTCTTGGTTGTAATCAGGATAACACCGCTGGCTGCACTACTACCATAAAGTGCAGCAGCCGAAGGACCGCTCAACACAGAGATGCTTTCGATATCTTCTGGATTAAAGTCGGCGATACCTTCCGTACCAGCCTTTCCCTCACCCATAATACCACTATCTGTATTTCCCATGTCCGTATTAAACAGAGGAATACCGTCTACAACATACAGTGCATTGTTGTTACCTTCAATAGATTTGGCACCACGCATTACCACACGTGTAGCTCCCCCCACACCAGTAGCACTTCGATTAATGCTCACACCAGCAACCTTACCATTCAATGAATTCACAAAGTTCGCGTCTTTCACAGTAGTCAAATCATCACCCTTAATCTGTTGTACATTATAAGACAATGCTTTTTCTGCACGCTTGATACCCAATGCCGTTACAACAACTTCCTCCAAGACCTCTGTATCTTGTTTCATTACAATCTGATAGAAATCTTTTTTTGAAACAGGGATGACTTGGGTGGCATATCCTATATAGGACACTTTAAACTGGGAATTATCCGGCGCTTTTATAGAGAAATTTCCATCAAGATCGGTTATTGTACCTGTAGAACTGCCATCCACAGTTATATTTACTCCAATCAATGGTTCACCCTTTTCATCAGTTACTTTTCCTTTAATATCTTTTACCGTCTGTACAACAACAGTAGGCTTCTTTCCTGTAATTATAATGTAATTACCCTGAATTTGATAAGCGAAACCTGTTCCTTTCAAGATTGTATCAAGGGCTGCCAGTACCGATGCATTTTGCAAATTAAGATCAACAATTTGCTTCCCTTTCAATTCGGAATCACTATAGTTTATCGACATTTTAGACTGTTTTTCCACAGTTTTTAATGCATCAATAACAGTGATATTTTTTTGTTGGATAGTAATTTTACTATCGTTTTGAGCAAAAGCTTGGGTCTGTATAAGTAATAATAGACTTAAAAAAGTGAGAAAGACCCGCTTATGAGCTATTTGTTCTGCTATTTTTTCGTAAATTTGTAGCATCTTTTTAGTATTAGTTAATTGGTTATTATTCTGGGATCATTTAGAATAGCGTCAATATGCGCTAATATTGAAGAGAATTGATTTCACATCCGGAGGGAACGGGCATTCCTTCCGGATACTTTTTGGCATAGCATTTTATTTTTAATAGGTTCTACAACAGGTTTTATTTCTTATTCGTTACATAGCATTTATTTCCTTTAATTACATAATTTACATCTCCTACCACCTGTGATATAATTTCCATCACTTCGTCCAACGTTGCTTGACTTCGGAAACGGAAACTATATGTGTTCTTCTTCATACTATGAAGACTATATACAAAAGCATAAGGGAACTTACGCTCGAGATTAGTGAAAATATCCTCTAAATGCATATTACTAAAGACTAGCTCTCCACGTTGCCATGCTGTCACATCGCTAATCTCCGGCAATCGTAAATTATGTTCTTTAGTTTGTTTATTATATATTAATTGCTCGCTGGGCTTCAATATAACATTTGACATCAAATTATTGAACTCCACTTTCACACAGCCTTCCAACAAGGTGGCAACTAACTCATTACTTTCAGGATAAGCATTTACATTAAACTCTGTTCCCAAAGCTGTGACTTGATAATCATTAGCTTTTACAATGAAAGGATGTTTCTTATCCGGCTTTACTTTGAAATTTGCCTCACCAATCAAATATACACTTCTGGTTTCTCCCGTAAATTGTTCCGGATATAGTAATGTACTTTTTGAATTCAGCATAACATGTGTGCCATCCGGTAATGTAAGTTCATGAATTTCTGCTGTCGGTATGTAACATTCAACCAAGTCTTTTTCCGGTCGTTCCTTTTCCAACATCAGATAAATAGAAACTGATGAAACGGCTAATAAGAAAATAGCTGCAACTCTCCATATAAGCAACTGGTAATTTCTATGCGAAGTGACAAACTGAATTCCCAAATTCTGCCGCATTCGTTGTATTGATTGCTGCATACCGTCAGGTATTCTCTGTCCTTCTGCTTGTTTCCAAAGCTCACGAAGAGCCTCATTCTTTTCATCAACATGCTCCTCATCAGCCAACCACTGTTGCACTTTCTTCTGTGTATCGGCTGAATAGTTATTATGGCCGAACAATTCTATGAGTTGTTGAATATAATTTTTCATGAATCTTTTTCTTTCTTTTTTTGGCTTTATATACTAAATACAACTACTACGGATACACTACTTAAAAATATTGGAGAAAAAAATAAAAAAGAGGAGTACCTTCTTTAATTCGATCAATGCCAGATAAACCTGATGCTCTATTGTTCGGATAGAAACATCGAGTTTATCTGCTATTTCTTTATGGCTTAATCCCCGAAAACGACTAAGTTCGAATATCAACCGACGACGCTTCGGCATCTTTTCCAGGGTCAACTGAATAATTAATAGCATCTCCTTATAATATACATTATCCAAGATCTCTTCCTTCTCTGTCAATTCATAAAGAAACGTCTTTTCTATAACCTCCGCCTGATATTCTTGTTCTACCTGTTGATGTTTAAAGATGTTCAGAACTATATTTCTAGTCATTATAAAGATATAATTGTCTAGTTCTTTATCATTATTCAGCCATAACTCCGGCTGCAGCCAAAGCTTACAGAAAACATCTTGAGCCACATCTTCTGCATCACTTTCAGATTTAAGCAGCATTTGAGCAAAGTTCTTTACTTTCGGAAAATTCACAGTAAAAAACTTCTGAAATTTTAATTCAATCTGCTTGTCGTTATTTTCCATCTCTCTAGTATTTTTCAGTGTTTACGGTTAAATCAAATATTACATATGTTAGGTTAAAGAAATGATTAATATAATATTAATCATCGATTCATAATCTGAAAGCAAAATAAAAGATTAATAACACAACAAAAAAATATTATCACTTTTTTTTGGTTTATTTTTTCCAAGCAGCTTTTATACAGAGCTTTCGGGAACAAAACAAATGTAGATTACACACCCATAAAAATAAAAAAGGCTTTATGAATCATTGATTCATAAAGCCTATAAAGAATACTCGTACTCGAAGCGGGACTTGAACCCGCACAGCCGCAATGGCCAAAGGATTTTAAGTCCTTCGTGTCTACCATTCCACCATTCGAGCATCCTTTCAAAGAAAGAGCGGAAAACGAGACTCGAACTCGCGACCCTAACCTTGGCAAGGTTATGCTCTACCAACTGAGCTATTTCCGCGTTTTTTCAACGGGTGCAAAGATAAGCAGTTTACTTGTTTCTGCCAAATCTTTTCGGAGGAAAGTTTAAAAAACTATCCTCCGAAAGTTTATTTTATCTTCCAAGCAGTGCTTTCTCCGCTTTCTCCATTCCACAAAAGTTGAATCCATCGATCACTTGCTGCATCAATGCTGAGATTTCCGCATTGCAAAGGTTGCCAATACTACCTTCATGAGTATGGTATACTTCTTTTGTATGAGAGAATTTTCCAGCTTCAATATCCAAACCAACCTTCTTATATGCATCACGGAAAGGCATACCTTCACGCGCCAGACGATTCACTTCTTCCACGCTAAAAATAAGGAGGTATTTATCATCATCGAGGATATGCTCATTGACCTTTATTTCATTCATGATGTAAGTTGTCATCTGCAAACAGTCTTTCAATTCCTGAAAAGCAGGCAGGAAAACTTCTTTTATAATCTGCAAATCACGGAAATAGCCGGAAGGCAAATTATTCGCAATCATCATGATCTGTTGAGGAAGCGATTGCAGTTTATTACATTTAGCACGTGTCAGTTCAAAGACATCGGGATTCTTCTTATGGGGCATAATGCTGGACCCCGTGGTACAGTCATCGGGCAATTTCACGAAACCAAAGTTCTGGCTATTAAACATGCAGGCATCAAAAGCTAACTTGGAAATGGTTCCGGCAATCGTAGCCAATGCAAAAGCAACATTACGTTCCATTTTCCCACGCCCCATTTGAGCATACACAACATTGTAATTCATCGAATCAAAGCCAAGCAAGTCGGTTGTCATTGTCCGGTTCAAAGGAAAGGACGAACCATACCCTGCTGCAGAACCTAATGGATTACGATTACACATTTTAAATGCGGCCTGCAAAAACAGCATATCGTCCATGAGACTCTCGGCATAGGCACCAAACCACAAACCAAAAGAAGAAGGCATTGCAATCTGTAAGTGGGTATACCCTGGCATCAAAACGTTTTTATATCGTTCGCTCTGACGAATCAGTACATGGAAAAGTTGCTCTACAGCTTCGGCAACTTCTTTTATTTGTGTACGGGTAAAAAGTTTCAAATCCAATAAGACCTGATCATTTCTGGAACGACCACTATGTATTTTCTTTCCGATATCACCCAAACGACGGGTCAACATCAGTTCTACCTGTGAATGTACATCTTCCACCCCGTCTTCTATGATAAATTCACCTTTTTCAGCCGAGGCATAAATACTCTTCAACTCTGCCAGCAACTGTTCCAGTTCTTCTTTTGTCAACAAACCGATACTTTCAAGCATCGTAATGTGAGCCATAGAGCCGAGCACATCATGCTTGGCCAAATAAAGATCCATCTCACGATCACGACCTACCGTGAAACGTTCGATATCCTTATTCACCTGTACGGACTTCTCCCAAAGTTTCTGTGCCATAAAAAATAAGTTTAAGTATTAAGTGTTAAGTATTAAGTATTAAGCACAACAGCATGAGCCAAAGTGACTGCGGTTAATACTTAATACCTAATACTTAATACTTGTTTTTTAATATTCAATAACTGCCAGCATATCAACCATCTTCTCCAAACCCTCCTGAAGAGGTTTCTGTACCATTGCTTTCATAAACGGATTAAGATCCATACCGATAGTCACCTTCACCTTGCACTCTTCTTCTGCAGTTTCAACCAGTTGAATCCACATATTAAAGGGAAGTGGAGAGTTAGTTGTTGCCAACTTTATACATTTACATGGATCACGCTCTACAATTTGCAAAGTCAGTTGCCCAACAGGAGGGACACTAAAGCTTAACGTGTCCGAATCAAAACTCAAATCCTGTACCTTATCTTTCGGTAAACGATCTTTGACAGCTTCCAGATTACTCAAATCCGAAAGTTTATTATATACGCGTTCCTGACTGTAAGGTATTACCTTGACACTACTCTCAAAATTACTCATAAATTTCTATTAGTATAAAACAAAAAAAGAACAATCCGGCCAAGTATTGTCCGAACAGTTCTTTTTACCAAATATGTTTGATCAAAAAATGAATCTTATTTTCCAGCATCCCAATGAGCAGGGTCTTTACGCCATTCGTTCAATGTCTGTATGTCTTCTTCTTCAATATAGCCTGTACGAAGAGCGACATCAAGTACTGCTTCATAATTGGTCAATGTTACCAAAGTCACCTTCGCATTTTTGAACGCCTCTTCAGCTACCGGGAATCCGTATGTATACGCTGCAACCATACCGATCACTTCGCAACCATCGCGACGAATTGCTTCAACAGCCTTCAAACTACTACCACCAGTAGAAATCAAATCTTCTACGACTACGACTTTCATGCCCGGACGAAGTTCACCTTCAATCAGGTTTTCCAATCCATGATCTTTGGGGGTAGAACGAACATACACGAACGGCAGATTCAATGCATCAGCTACCAAAGCTCCCTGCGGAATAGCGCCTGTAGCCACACCAGCAATCGCATCCACCTGTCCGAATCGTTCTAATATCAGACGTGTAATTTCAATCTTCACAAAATTACGAAGAGAAGGATAGGACAGAGTTTTACGGTTGTCACAGTAAAAGGGGGATTTCCATCCAGAAGCCCATGTAAAAGGGTTAGCGGGTTGAAGTTTAATAGCCTTAATCTTCAACAGTTTCTCCGCAAATAGTCTCTCTAAGTTTTTCATAACTAAACTAACTATTAATTATTTGCCGCAAAAGTACAGAAATTGAATGAGAATAAAAAGAAGAATCCGTTTATTTTTTCAGTCAATTTGTTCCTCTTCATCGGGAATGTCAATACAACGCTTGATATCTTTCAATTCAAATCCACGACTCATAGCGAATCGCATCAGCTTTCCATTCAATTCGTAATCGTCTGCTGCATGGATACTTTTCCGCTTGGAAGTCAGCAAGTCACGCAGAATAGAAAGATATTCTTCTTCATCAATTTCATTCAGATAACGCCATGCCACATCAGAAGGGATTTTCTTCATGTAAAGCCCTTGGGCTATTTTCATTTTCCCCCACTTGGCAAAGCGGAACTTGTCATTCACAAAAGCCCTGCAGAAACGTTCATCATCAATGAACTTCTCTGATTCCAGTCGGTCAAGAATACGCGCAATGGTATCATAGGCAATCCCCCAACGTTGTAACTTCTCATTTATTTCTGCCCGGCAATGCTCGGCAGTGGAGCAGTAAGAGGCTACGCGATTTAAAGCCTCTTCATCAGTTAATTGTGCACTCATCGGTTAGCTGTAACTATTCTATCTTTTCCAAATATGTCTTTTATAACACGAACATCACGATATTGGTTCATTTCAAGTATGTGTGCTGTTTCCCGGCCATAGGCCTGGTTGATTTCAAAATAAAGTTTTCCGCCCGGCAATAACAATTCACTTCCCAGACAGGCTATACGATTATAAAACCGTAAAGGGTCCTCATCAGGAACGAACAAAGCCAAACCCGGTTCCCACTCAAGGACATTAGCGTCCATTTCGTTCTTTTCCGTTTCAGTCACATAAGGCGGATTACTGACGATCACATCAAAAGACGGTACTTTTTCCCAGTCATCGGACAGCACATCTCTTTGCAGAAATCTCACCCCGGCTTCTAAATTTTCATTGTTTTTACGGGCAATAGACAACGCTTCTTCCGAAATATCCCAAGCCTCTACGGCTACATCCGGAAGTTTTTTATCCAGAGAGATCGCAATGCATCCGCTTCCTGTACCTATATCTAACAAACGACGTGCATTCGGGTTCTCCTTTACTATTAGCTCTACGAGTTCCGCGGTCTCCGGCCGAGGGATTAACACGCCGGAAGCAACCTTAAAATTCCTTCCACAAAACTCTGCAAAACCGCGAATGTACTGTATAGGTTCATTTTTCTGTAAACGGAATATAATGTTTTCTAATTCACGCTGTTTGCATTCGGATAAAATTATATCTTTGCCCATGTAAATATCGAGCGCATCTAAGCCTAACATGTCGCAACAAATCAGCATTGAAAGAGCTTTTATCTCTTCCGGCGGATAGATTTCCTGCAAAGAATGGCGAATGTAAGCGGTGATACGATTCATATTTTCACAATTTCGGAGTGCAAAAGTAAGAATAATATGGCGAAGAGCACCAAAATGGAAGAAGAAAAATACATGAGGCGTTGCATTGAGCTTGCAAAGAACGGGTTATGCAATGTGCCTCCAAACCCGATGGTAGGGGCTGTTATCGTATGTAACGGACGTATTATCGGTGAAGGCTATCACATTCGTTGCGGAGAGGCACATGCGGAGGTCAACGCAATCCGTTCTGTCAAAGATGAGTCTTTATTGAAACATTCTACGATTTATGTCAGTCTGGAACCTTGCTCCCACTACGGGAAAACGCCTCCTTGTGCGGATCTGATTATAGAGAAACAGATTCCACGCATTGTTATCGGCTGCCAGGACCCCTTTTCTGAAGTAGCCGGACGAGGAATTCAGAAATTACTGGATGCCGGACGGGAAGTTACAGTCGGCATATTAGAGGAAGAATGTCAATCGCTGATTCGTCGTTTTATTACTTTCAATACACTTCATCGGCCTTTTATCACGTTAAAATGGGCAGAGTCAGCCGATCATTTTATTGACATAGAACGTACAGGTGGAATGCCTGTGATACTCTCCTCTCCTCTCACTTCAATGCTAGTACATAAAAAAAGAGCGGAGGCCGATGCTATTATGGTAGGCAGACGAACGGCTTTATTGGATAATCCGTCGCTAACGGTACGCAACTGGTATGGGCATCATCCAATACGCATCGTATTAGACCGCACATTATCTCTTCCGAATGATTTACAAATATTCGATGGAAATGTGCCAACATTAGTCTTTACTGAAAAGAAACAGCCAGAAAGAACCAACATCACATATATCTCCATCGACTTCAATCATAACCCACTGGAGCAGATTATGGAGGTACTCTATCAACGGAAAATACAATCCTTACTGGTAGAAGGAGGCAGTCAATTGCTGCAATCATTCATCGATAATGAACTATGGGACGAGGCGTATATCGAGAAGTGCCCCAGCTGGCTACATTCCGGTGTTAAAGCACCCCAAATGAACGATAATTATAGTTATTCGATAGAAGAACACTTCGAAAGACAATTTTGGCATTATGTTCACCGGATATAGCTAAGATAGTTCTATTCAGGGGGTTTTACGTCGATAAAAACAGTATTATTATCTATAATTTTATATAAAACTTACCTGTAATGTTCATTATCGGAAAAAATGTTTCTATTTTTGCAACTTGTAAATAAACACAATCTTTCAAATGAGAATAAAGTTTTTATCATTCATTGCGAGTTTTTTCATGGTGTCATTTGTTATAACGTCATGTCTTGATGACGATAATAACATCGAATATAGCCCGGATGCAACTATCCATGCGTTTGAACTTGACACAGCAGGCCTTGGGAGTTATAAATTCACTATTGATCAATTATCACGTGAAATTTATAACGAAGACTCTCTTCCTGTTCATGCCGACACCATCATTGACAAGATTTTAATCAAAACATTAACTACGGCATCTGGTGTCGTAACAATGAAAGACAAAAGCGGTAACGATTCTGTCATAAACATCAATGATTCTATTGATCTCCGAGAACCACTTATTATAAAGGTATGGTCGACAGAAGCTTTAGCAGGAGTATCTCCTAATCAGACTAAGGAATATACTATTAAGGTAAATGTGCATCGGCATGATCCTGATTCATTGAGATGGAATTACTGTGGGAACATTGACGAAGCTAACCTCACAGGAGAACAAAAGTCAGTAGCTTTAGAAAATGATATCCTAACTTATTCTGTTGTTAATGGTAGCCTTATGGTATATCGTGCACAAATAGGTAACACGATGAATTGGAGCTCAAGTGTTGTGAGTGACAGCAAATCTAAATTTGATGACAAGCTCCCTTCTTCTATTTTATCATATAAGAAGAAACTGTATGCAACATCTGCAACAGAAGACGGAAAGGTATATGAGTCTACAGACGGAACAACATGGTTAGAGTCAGATTTGTTTAGTGGCAATCACGTCAATTTGCTTCTGGCACCACTAAGTAATAAAATAACATATATCAAGACTGATGACGGCAAGAAAGTATTTGATTCAACCGCTGAAATCGCATCTATAGCAGAGGCAGAAAAGAAGCTTCAAGAAGTACCGGATGACTTCCCGATTGGCAATATTTCCTACACTACCTATACAACAGCTACGAACCAGGAAGGTATCATGTTAATCGGTAAATATAAAAATCAACCAACTGTTGGAGAAACCGAAACGATTGTACCTTGGGCATATATGGGAGAGATATGGATTCCACTACCACCCAATAATGTAGATACAAGTTGTCCTGCATTGACTAATCCTTCCATAATATATTATAACAATAAGTTCTATATTTTCGGAGAGAAATTTGAATCTTTCTATATTTCTGAAGCAGGTATTGCATGGAAAAAGGCAAATAAGAAATTTTATCTACCTTATCAGGATTGGAGTGAGTCAGACTTTAAACCAAGTCCGGAGAAGCCGGAATTCAGGGGTAGAACAAGCTATTCAACCGTAGTAAATAAAGACAACAACAGTATCTATATTCTTTTCAGTGCAGGCAATGCTAGCTTTGATGAAGAAGTAGAAGATGACGATAGTACACGAGCTACGAACCACCATACTTATTCTTATAAATCAGAAGTTTGGCGTGGCCGTCTTAATCAGCTATGGTTTGATTTGGCAAAAGCTGGCAAATAAAAACGTATACGTTTAAAATAAAAAGATGTCCTATATAGAACAAATAGACAAAACTCGGATACCACAACACGTGGCCATCATTATGGATGGGAACGGACGATGGGCAAAACAACGAGGGGAAGAACGTACTTATGGTCACCGTGCTGGCGCAGAAACGGTACAGAATATTACCGAAGATGCCGCCCGTTTGGGAATCAAGTACCTGACACTGTACACCTTCTCAACCGAGAACTGGAATCGGCCGCAAGACGAAATTGCGGCTCTGATGAATCTATTGCTAGAATCTATTGAAGAAGAGACATTGATGAAAAACAATATCCGCTTCAATGTAATCGGTGATTTCAAAAAGTTACCTGTTGAAGTTCAGAAAAGTTTGGCATCATGCATAGAACGCACATCCCCAAATAGTGGCATGTGTATGGTATTAGCTCTTAGTTATTCATCCCGTTGGGAAATAACCGAAGCTGTACGACAAATAGCAACACTGATAAAAACTGGAGAAATATCTCCCGAACAAATAACTGATGAATGCATCGCATCTCATCTGGAAACTAAGTTTATGCCCGACCCGGATCTACTGATCCGCACGGGAGGAGAAATCCGGCTAAGCAATTACCTCTTATGGCAATGCGCTTATTCGGAGCTTTATTTTTGTGATACTTTTTGGCCTGACTTCAACAAAGAAGAACTCTACAAAGCCATTTGGGAATATCAACAAAGGGAACGCCGATTCGGCAAAACCAGTGAACAGATCAGCTAATATAACTCGAAACATCAAATTATAACATAAATGCATTATCGTATTTCCTTTATATTCATAACGTTTGTCTGCCTGTGCTGCTTTGCGACAACAGGCATTGCGCAAAATGCTAACACTGATGAAGACTCGAAACCTGTCATCTTATACTCTGGAACACCCAAAAAGTATGAGATAGCAGATATTAAAGTCGAAGGCGTAAAGAATTATGAAGACTATGTATTGATTGGACTATCCGGACTATCGGTAGGACAAACAATTACTGTGCCGGGTGACGAAATTACTGGAGCAATCAAACGTTATTGGCGTCATGGTTTGTTCTCAAATGTACAAATCACAGCCGAGAAAATTGAAGGCGACAAAATCTGGTTAAAAATCAGTCTGACACAACGCCCGCGTATCGCAGATGTGCGCTATCACGGTGTGAAGAAGTCGGAACGCACCGATCTTGAGGCCAAGTTAGGGATGGTAAAAGGTATGCAAATCACTCCGAATACCGTAGACCGTGCCAAGACATTGATCAAACGCTATTTCGACGATAAAGGATTCAAAAATGCAGAAGTTATTATCTCGCAGAAAGACGATCCATCCAGCGAAAATCAGGTGATCGTTGACATTGATATCGACAAGAAAGAAAAAATCAAAGTACACGAAATCCAAATCGTTGGTAATCATGCAATCAAGGCTTCCAAGCTGAAGAAAGTAATGAAGAAAACCAATGAGAAAGGTAAACTTCGCAATTTGTTCCGCACCAAAAAATTCGTGCCGGAAAACTTCGAAGCAGATAAGCAGCTGATTATCGACAAGTATAATGAGTTGGGATACCGTGATGCAATGATTGTAAAAGACAGCGTTTCACAGTATGACGAAAAGACTGTAAACGTTTATTTGAATATAGACGAAGGACAGAAATATTATCTACGTAATGTTACATGGGTGGGTAACACTCTTTATCCGTCAGAACAGTTGAACTTCTTGCTTCGCATGAAGAAAGGTGACGTATACAACCAGAAGTTATTGAACGAACGTGTTTCTACAGATGATGACGCTATCGGTAACTTATATTACAACAACGGCTACCTGTTCTATAATCTCGACCCGGTAGAAGTAAATATTGTCGGCGACTCTATCGACCTCGAAATGAGAATCTATGAAGGCCGTCAGGCTACTATCAATAAGATCAAGATCAGTGGTAATGACCGTTTGTATGAAAACGTTGTTCGCCGGGAACTTCGTATTCGTCCGGGACAATTGTTCAGCAAAGAAGACTTGATGCGTTCCTTGCGTGAAATCCAGCAGATGGGACACTTTGACCCGGAAAAGCTGCAGCCGGATATTCAACCGGATCCGATGAACGGAACTGTTGACATAGGCTTGCCTTTGACTTCCAAAGCCAACGACCAAGTGGAATTCTCTGCTGGTTGGGGACAGACAGGTATTATCGGTAAGTTGAGCTTGAAGTTCACCAACTTCTCCGTAGCCAACTTGTTGCACCCGGGTGAAAACTACCGTGGTATCCTTCCACAAGGTGACGGTCAGACATTGACTATCAGCGGACAGACGAATGCTAAATACTACCAGTCATACAGTATTTCATTCTTCGATCCATGGTTTGGCGGTAAACGTCCGAACTCATTCTCCGTATCGGCATTCTTCTCTGTACAAACAGATATCAGCAGCCGTTACTATAACTCCAGCTACTTCAACAACTACTACAACAGTATGTATAGCGGCTACGGTGGTTATGGTATGTATAACTATGGTAACTATAACAACTACGAAAACTATTATGACCCGGATAAATCTATCAAGATGTGGGGACTTTCCGTAGGTTGGGGTAAACGTCTGAAATGGCCGGATGACTACTTCACTCTTTCCGCTGAATTAGCTTACCAACGCTATAACTTGAGTGACTGGCAGTATTTCCCGGTAACCAACGGTAAATGTAATGACCTTAGCATTTCATTGACTTTGGCTCGTAACTCTATTGACAACCCAATCTTCCCTCGTTCGGGTTCAGATTTCTCACTGTCAGTTCAGTTCACACCGCCTTACTCGTTGATGGACGGTAAAGACTATAAGGGATATTACAGCAACCCTGAAACAGGTAGCATCACCCAGGACAACATGAATAAACTTCATAAATGGATAGAATACCACAAATGGAAATTCAAAGGCAAAACATATACTCCGCTGATGGATCCGGTTGCTCATCCAAAATGTCTGGTATTAATGACACGTACGGAATTCGGTCTGTTGGGTCACTATAACCAATACAAGAAATCTCCGTTCGGTACATTCGATGTAGGTGGTGACGGTATGACCGGTTATTCAACTTATGCAACTGAAAGTATCGCTTTGCGTGGTTACGAAAACAGCTCATTAACACCATACGGTTCTGAAGGTTATGCCTATGCACGTCTCGGCATCGAATTAAGATATCCGTTGATGCTGGAAACAAGTACTAACATTTATGTGTTAGGTTTCCTTGAAGCAGGTAACGCATGGCATGATATCAAAAAATTCAATCCATTCGAGTTGAAACGTTCTGCCGGTGTCGGTGTTCGTATCTTCCTTCCGATGATTGGTATGATGGGTATTGACTGGGGTTACGGTTTCGACAAAGTATTTGGTTCTAAACAATATGGAGGAAGCCAGTTCCACTTTATCTTAGGACAAGAATTCTAATGTATCATCAAAAACTAAACGTTATGAGAAAGTCTGTTCTATTAATTATGATGCTATTTACTGTCAGCATGGCAGCAAATGCACAGAAATTTGCACTGATCGATACGGAATATATTATGAAGAATATTCCGGCAGCTCAAAGCGCTAATGAGCAAATGCAAGAAGCTACGAAAAAATACCAGAGTGAAGTAGAAGCTCTGGCTAAAGAAGCACAGAAGATGTTCCAGGATTACCAGGCAAAATCTTCCACTCTTTCTGCCACACAAAAAACAAAGACAGAAGATGCAATCGTAGCAAAGGAAAAAGAAGCAGCCGAACTGAAGCGTAGCTACTTCGGTCCGGAAGGCGAATTAGCCAAGATGAGAGACAAGTTGATTACTCCGATCCAAGACGATATCTATGAAGCTGTAAAAGCTATATCACAGCAACATGGATATGATTTGGTAATCGACAGAGCCTCTGCTACAGGTATAATATTTGCAAATCCACGCATAGATATTAGTGATGAAATCCTAAGAAAATTAGGATATTCAAATTAATTTCATACATTTGCAGCTGGAAATAACTAAAAATCATTCAAATAAATTATAGAACTATGCTAAAAAAAATTGCACTTGTAATGTTGCTTGCACTCCCAATGGGTGTATTTGCACAGAACCTGAAATTCGGCCACATTAATGCACAGGAAATCATCACTGTGATGCCGGAATTCACCAAAGCCCAAAATGATATTCAGACTTTAGAAAAACAACTTACTGCCGAACTACAGAGAACGCAGGAAGAATTCAACAAGAAATATCAGGAATTCCAACAAGCTATCGCTAAGGATTCTCTTCCTCCCAACATCGCTGAAAGAAGACAAAAAGAGTTGCAGGATATGATGCAGAGACAAGAGCAATTCCAACAGGATGCTCAACAACAAATGCAGAAAGCCCAAAATGATGCAATGGCTCCTATCTACCAGAAGTTGGACAATGCCATCAAAGCAGTAGGTGCTGCTGAAGGCGTGATCTATATCTTCGATTTGGCAAGAACTTCGATTCCTTACGTGAACGAATCACAGAGCATCAACTTGACTAACAAGGTAAAAGCAAATCTTGGTATCAAATAAGATCTGACCAAGGATAAAGAAATACCAAAAGGGAAAGAGAAAGAAGGATCATCTTCTTTCTCTTTCCCTTTTTTTGGTGTACATTTGCATATATAAATCAGGTTTGTCATGAAGCAACATCTATCCCATACGCCCGGCCCAATCGGAGTATTCGACTCCGGCTACGGAGGTCTGACCATCTTAGACAAGATTAGAGAAGTATTACCGGAATATGATTATATCTATTTGGGAGATAATGCACGTGCCCCCTACGGAACGCGCTCTTTCGAAGTCGTATACGAATTCACCCGACAAGCCGTCAACAAGCTGTTTGATATGGGATGCCATCTGGTTATATTAGCTTGCAATACAGCTTCCGCCAAAGCTTTGCGTAGCATTCAGATGAATGATTTACCCCAAATCGATCCTGCCCGCCGTGTGCTCGGAGTCATCCGTCCCACTGTAGAATGTATTGGAGAGATTAGCAAGAATCAGCATATCGGTGTACTGGCAACAGCAGGCACCATCAAATCCGAATCGTATCCATTAGAAATACATAAACTGTTTCCTGAAATTCAGGTAAGTGGAACGGCATGTCCGATGTGGGTATCCTTAGTTGAGAATAACGAATCACAAGACGAAGGAGCCGACTATTTTATCCGGAAGTACATCGACCAATTACTGTCAAAGGATCCTCAAATAGATACTGTCATCCTCGGATGTACCCATTTCCCCATACTCCTACCTAAAATCCGGCAATACATTCCGGATCATATCAGTATAATTGCACAAGGAGAGTATGTTGCAGAAAGCCTGAAAGACTATCTGAAGAGACATCCCGAAATGGATGCCAAATGTACCAAGAATGGCAACTGCCAGTTTTACACAACCGAAGCGGAAGAAAAGTTTTCAGAATCGGCCTCTACTTTCCTGAAACAGCAGATTAGCGTAAAACATATCACACTCGAATAATTTTTAAGAAAATAAATAACTATTTCTCTCTCTTTTTTGTTATATTTGTAGATAACAACCCCTAATAAGTAAGATCATGAAAGAAGAAGATTACAGCAAGGCAATAGAAGTATTCTCCGGATCCCCTTGGGAAGCCGAGATCATTAAAGGGTTATTAGAAAGCAACAACATCCGTTGTGTGATTAAAGATGGAATTATGGGGACATTAGCACCCTATATCGCTCCTTCCGTATCCGTCCTCGTGACAGAGGAAGAATACGAAGCAGCCACCGAGCTAATCAGAAGCCGGGACGAGAAAGGTAGCGATTGATACGGTCCAGTCCTTCTTTGATATTCTCCAATGAGTTTGCATAGGAGAAGCGTACATATCCTTCACCTCCCGTTCCAAAGTCTACCCCGGGAGTAATGCCGACATGCGCATGCTCGAGTACATCGAATGCAAAGCGATAAGAGTCGGTTGTAAATTTACGTGCGTTGGCAAAAATGTAAAATGCTCCTTGAGGTTCTACTTTAATCTCAAACCCCATTTCCCGAAGACGAGCAATCATGTACCGGCGACGCTCATCATAAATCTGCTTCATCCGTTCCACATCCGAATCAGCCTGCCGTAATGCAGCAATCCCAGCCTGTTGAGCAACGCTGGACGCACAAATAAATAGATTCTGCTGCAACTTCTGCAAAGAACGCATACAAGATTTAGGTGCGATCAAATAACCCAGCCGAAGCCCCGTCATCGCAAAACGTTTAGAAAATCCGTTCAGGACAAAAGCCTGATCGGTATATTCAAGAATGCTGTGCGCACGTCCTTCATAGACAAGTCCGTGATAAATCTCATCTGAAATAACAGGAACTCCCAGTGCTGCCACTTCTCTCAAGAATTTTTCATCCAGCAACATTCCGGTCGGATTCATCGGAGAATTGATAAAGATAGCCGCTGTATGTGGATTCACACATTTGCGAATAGCTTCTATGTCGTATTGCAGATATTCTTTAGACAAAGGAACCAAAACGGGTTTAGCCTGGGTAGCCAACACAAAATTACGGTAACAAGCATATCCCGGATTGGAAAGAATCACTTCGCTATCCGTATTGCAGAGCAACATTAATGCAAGAAGAATGGATGGAGAAGAACCGGAAGTCACTACAATACAATCCGGATCTACCGTCACTCCATATTCCCGTAGATAAAAAGCAGCAATTTCCCGCCGCAGTTCCGGGTCCCCCAAAGAATGCGTATAGTGAGTAAGATGACGATCATAAGCCGCTTTTGCTGCTTCCGACACACAAGACGGCACATCAAAATCGGGTTCACCAACTTCCAAATGAATAATATCAACACCTTGTTTCTGTAATTCGTTTGCCCTCTCCAACACATCCATTACAATGAAGGAGGTCATCTGTTCTACTTGTGGATTTGTATGTTTCATTGTTAATCTTTTCTCTATCTGGCTGCAAAGATAATTCTTTTTAGCCTGTTTTGGTAACATATCGGCAAAAAGCTCTATATTTGCGCTTTCAAATCGTTAGTAAGGATGAAACAGGAATTTACACGAATCGCAGTAAAAGTAGGAAGCAATGTATTGACACGCCGCGACGGAACGCTGGACGTTACCCGTATGTCGGCACTTGTTGACCAGATAGCGGAATTACATAAGTCCGGGGTGGAAATCATTTTGATTTCTTCGGGAGCTGTTGCTTCCGGACGCAGTGAAGTGCATCCGCAGAAAAAACTCGATAGTGTAGATCAGCGCCAGTTATTTTCTGCTGTGGGTCAGGCCAAACTAATCAACCGTTACTACGAACTTTTCCGCGAGCACAATATCCCTGTGGGTCAGGTACTGACAACGAAGGAAAGTTTTGGTACTCGCCGCCATTATCTGAATCAGAAAAATTGCATGACGGTAATGCTTGAAAATAATGTCATTCCTATTGTCAACGAAAACGATACGATTTCCGTCAGCGAGCTGATGTTCACCGATAATGATGAATTGTCCGGACTCATCGCTTCCATGATGGATACGCAGGCACTCATTATCCTAAGTAATATTGACGGGATTTACAATGGTTCTCCTTCCGATCCGAGTTCTTTTGTTATCCGGAAGATCGGTCACGGCAAAGACTTATCCAACTATATTCAGACAACTAAGTCCAGTTTCGGACGAGGGGGAATGTTGACGAAAACCAATATTGCCCGTAAAGTTGCCGATGAAGGAATTACAGTGATTATTGCCAACGGGAAGCGGGATAATATTCTCGTAGATTTGCTACAGCATCCTGAAGAAACTCTTTGTACACGTTTTATACCATCAGACGAACCAGTATCCAGTGTCAAAAAATGGATTGCCCATAGCGAAGGTTTTGCCAAAGGGGAAATTCACATCAATGCATGCGCTACAGAAGTTCTAAACTCTGAAAAAGCTGTCAGCATCCTCCCAATCGGAATCACTCATATTGAAGGTGAATTTGAGAAAGATGACATTGTGCGTATCATGGATTTTCAAGGAAACCAGGTTGGGGTTGGAAAAGTGAACTGTGACTCCAAACAGGCACAAGAAGCGATTGGCAAGCATGGAAAGAAACCAGTAGTACATTATGACTATCTATACATTGAATAATTAATAATAAGAATTTCTGTTTTATCCGATTTTAGACTAAAATTAGCTTGTTTCTGTACGGTTTTCACCACAGAGTACACAGAGGTGAATCTTGTTCATGACTGCACGGTAATAAACTGTTTCAGCCTATTCTAGCAAGGGGATATTCTCACTGCAATGAGAAAAAGTTCTCATTGTAATGAGTATTTCTTCTCATCCCTATGAGTATTTTTTCTCATAGGGATAAGTATAGTTGAGAATGTTTACGGAAGTTTTTTTGAATTATAATTGTATGAGTTTACCTCATTTCTGCACCAAAATGAAGCTCTTATTCAGGTAGAATATTAGCTTCTTTATTGAATACAAGCGTTTTTATTTTCAGTTACATAATGTATTATAGATAGACATCTGCAACATAAATACAGGGACTTTATTTGCAAAAAACTATTAATAGCAGTATATTTGCCCTCTAAACAAACAATATAATCCCCATGCTACTAAAACATTGGAACCTTATACTCATATTTTTAACATTCTCAATTATATCTTGTGAGAGCAGTAAGAATGAACCTGAAGTAAACAGTACACCGTCATTTCCTGTCGGCAGAGAGTTTAATGTCAGTTTAAACATAGCTCCTTTTCTTGAAGTAGCCGAACAACCTTTAAGCCGTTCCACCTCCACGGTGGCTGACGGAATATATGCAGTTAATGTTTTTTGGAAAGGAAAAGGACTGACTTCTTTTCAGCCCTATGCTTCAGGTCTTTTCGATAATCCATATCGAGTAGAAATCGGGTTAATCGAAGGATATGTGTATCGCTTTGATTGCAGCTTCTTGGGATATAAAGACCGCCCATATTACACAATACAAAGTGACAGCATACTTTATGGACTTCCTTTTTCATCTACTCTGCAGAAAGAGGTGAACGGGTTAGTCAACAACGATCTAAGGATTTCAATCAATCCCCTGAATATCAATGGGGCATTTCACCAACATATTTACAAAGGAGAAATGCATATAAAATGCGATAGTACTAGTACTCACCCTACCGTCAAACGCTTTTTCGGCAGTGAGCAATTGGACTTTTCAAATCCCAATATGAATACCTCCGTTTCAATGACATTGAAACGTGCTTATTATTCTATACAATTCGTTACAGACGAACTTGCACCGGGCGACTCCATCAAAATTAAAGCAGCGGACGTTGCTCCATTTTATCTACTATATTCCAAAGATGGAACATCCCGGACGGAGGAACGAATTATCTCTATGTACGATATATCCGACTATTATACGGCCAAACTTAAGGAAGAAGAAACAATCGCTTTCACTATTTCCTACCGCCCAGCCAATGAAGAGAAATGGTATTCTCTATATACTAATCAGAGTATTAAAATGAAAAGAAACAAAAAGAACATAATCAAAATAGTCAAGATAGATGAGCATATAGGGGATGCTACTATCTCTTTTGGTGAAGAAGCAGAAATGGAAGAATCAGAACAAGAAATAGGGAAATAATTATCATACTCAACAACTACTAAAAAAGATTCATATGAAAATCAAACATCTTATGATCGCAGGCTGTCTATTCACAGCTTTTACTCTACAATCATGTATTAAGGAGAAAGATCTGTATCAGGCACCTCCTACTACGTATTCCGAACTTAACTTACAACTGGATGGAGACTACCTCTCAACCGAACTGCCCATGGCACGCGCTACAACTCCAACCAAAATTAATGAAAGTGAAACATTAGTGGGAATCGCCATTACCATGACACCCAAAGAGGGACAGAATCCATCTTCAAAACCATACGCTTATGGTATTTTCCAGTTAGACAAGGCGAAAGATCCCAATAACCTAAAGATAAAAGTTATTGATGGATACACTTATCGCATCTCTTGCTCTATGATTGCAAATGCAAAGGACTCAATCATAAAAGACGAAAAAGGTTTCTTCGGAGCCCCTTTCGATTTGGAGCGTAGCGGAAAAATCAAAGGTGAATGCCTGAACAAATTCCTGACTGCCGAACAAGCAGATGGAATCAAATTCTTATACAATATTGAAAACCCGAGAATACAAACGAGAAACGGATCACAAGACGCCTGCAACCGTCCGTTCATCGAACGTTATCATGGATTAAACGATAAGGTGGAAGTGACAGATGGCATGCAAAATCACATTATGCTCTATCGCCGTTTTTTCGGAGTAAAATTCAAACAAACAGGTTTAGAGAAAGGACGTCTTAGAATAAAACTTGAAGACGCACCAAGCATCTATTTGAATGCTAATGCAGATATTCATAAGACTGTTGAATCTGAATTAAAAATGGTCAGCATGAGAAATCTCACTGCCAATATACCTACTGGTGATAATCAACATTTAACAGAGAATGTAAAAGTGGAAGTATTTTGGGAAGAGACTCCAGGAGCAGAAGAAAAGACAATCATCAGTAGCAGTATCACATTCAAGAGAAACTATACCCATTCTATCGCACTAACCAATATCGAACATATAGGAACACCTAGTGACATAGGAATTGAAGTCGAATCAGGAGAAATGGGAGAAGATATTGAACAAGACATTCCATGGCAATGAGATAATGCCAAATAGGAGTTCGAATAACAAGCACTATACCAATATAGTGCATAAATGAAAAATACGAGATTCAGAATTGAGTCTCGTATTTTTTTAGTATTAATCTTGTAAAAACCCCAGTGAATAAGTAAAGAGCAACATTTATTTCTATTTTCAACAAGTTTTATTCACATCATTCACTATATTTGCATAGTTTATCTTTCCATTTAATGCAAAAAAGGAGCAAATGACTACAAATTTAAACGAGACCTTTGCCGCTGTACAAGTAGCAAGTCGGGAATTAGCCCTGCTGAATGATGATGTCATCAATCAGATTTTAAATGCAGTAGCTGACGCAGCAATTGCAGAAATACCTTTCATTCTTTCAGAGAATGAAAAAGACCTCGCACGGATGGACAAAAATGATCCGAAGTACGATCGGTTGAAACTGACGGAAGAACGTTTGAAAGGTATTGCCGCAGATACACGCAATGTAGCAACACTCCCCTCTCCTTTGGGTAAAGTGCTGAAAGAGAGTGTTCGTCCCAATGGAATGAAGTTGACGAAAGTCAGCGTTCCTTTCGGAGTCATAGGAATCATTTATGAAGCGCGCCCCAATGTTAGCTTTGATGTTTTCTCCCTTTGTCTGAAGAGCGGAAATGCCTGCATATTGAAAGGAGGAAGTGACGCCGATTGTTCCAACCGGGCCATCATCAGTGTGATTCACAAAGTATTGAAAAAGTTCAAAATCAATCCGCACATTGTAGAATTACTTCCGGCTGATAGAGAGGCTACGGCAGCATTACTGAATGCTGTGGGCTACGTAGACTTGATTATCCCCAGAGGCAGCAGCAGTCTTATTCATTTCGTACGCGAGAATGCAAGGATTCCTGTCATTGAAACAGGAGCAGGTATCTGTCACACTTACTTCGATGAATTTGGAGATACAAACAAGGGAGCAGACATTATTCATAATGCAAAGACACGTAGAGTTAGCGTATGTAATGCATTGGACTGCACCATTATACATGAGAAGAGACTGACCGACCTCCCTCTGCTTTGCAAGAAACTAAAAGACAGCCATGTCATTATTTATGCTGATCCGCAAGCTTACCAGGCATTGGAAGGCCACTATCCTGCCGAGCTTCTGGAACACGCAAAAACAGAAAGCTTCGGCACGGAGTTTCTGGATTATAAAATGGCTGTCAAGACTGTAAAGAGCTTCGAAGATGCCTTAGGACATATTCAGGAAAACAGTTCCAAACATAGCGAGTGTATTGTTACCGAGAACGGGGAACGTGCAGCCTTATTCACCAGAATCGTGGACGCAGCTTGCGTATACACCAATGTGTCTACCGCTTTCACTGACGGGGCACAATTCGGATTAGGAGCCGAAATCGGAATTAGCACGCAAAAACTACACGCGCGCGGTCCGATGGGACTGGAAGAAATCACTTCTTACAAATGGGTCATTGAAGGAGATGGACAAACGAGAAGAAATTAAAAATTGAGACTATACCTATATGTTAGAAATCAAACAAGGTTTTGAGCGAAGCTAATTAAGAATTAAAAAATAAATGATATGAAGAAATTTACTTGTGTACAGGACATTGGCGATTTAAAATCAGCCCTTGCAGAAGCATTCGAAATCAAAAAAGAGCGCTTCAAATATGTAGAACTGGGACGAAACAAGACTTTAATGATGATCTTCTTCAACTCTAGTTTACGTACCCGCCTCAGCACACAGAAAGCTGCCATCAATTTGGGAATGAATGTAATGGTACTGGATATCAATCAAGGTGCATGGAAATTGGAAACTGAACGTGGCGTAATTATGGATGGTGATAAACCGGAACATATATTAGAAGCCATTCCGGTTATGGGATGCTATTGTGATATCATTGGAGTACGCTCTTTTGCCCGTTTTGAAGACCGTGACTTTGACTATCAGGAAACTATTATCAATCAATTCATCCAATACTCCGGACGTCCTGTCTTTTCGATGGAAGCGGCAACACGCCACCCATTGCAGAGCTTTGCCGATCTAATTACCATCGAGGAATACAAGAAAACAGCACGTCCCAAAGTAGTTATGACCTGGGCTCCGCATCCACGTCCATTGCCACAGGCTGTTCCTAATTCCTTTGCCGAATGGATGAATGCAACGGATTACGAATTTGTCATCACTCATCCCGAAGGTTATGAGCTTGATCCGCAATTTGTAGGTAATGCAAAAGTAGAATATGACCAGATGAAGGCTTTCGAAGGAGCCGACTTCATATATGCCAAGAACTGGGCTGCTTATTCTGGCGACAACTATGGACAGATATTAAGCAAAGATCGTGATTGGACTGTCAGCGACCGCCAAATGGCAGTTACCAACAATGCTTATTTCATGCATTGTCTTCCGGTTCGTAGAAATATGATTGTGACAGACGATGTCATTGAAAGTCCGCAATCTATTGTGATTCCGGAAGCTGCCAACCGTGAAATCTCGGCAACTGTCGTTCTGAAAAGATTATTGGAAGGACTGAAATAACCCCAAAAAATAAAGTGCTGATAAATCAGCACTTTATTTTTCTATTTCTTTACCTGCTTCCTCCCAGGAATTAAATCCCTTATCAAGCTCAAAGACTTTATATCCCTTCTCGCTCAAAATTGCCGCAGCCTTCTTGCTTCGTTTTCCACTGCGACAATATACAGCCACCGGTTTGTCTTTTTGCAACAAAGAATCAGCCATTGAAGCAAAAGAGTCATCCATCACATTGATGTTCATTGTCTTCGTGATATGCCCCTCCGAATATTCCGCAAGTGTGCGAACATCCAGACGTTGTATATCCTCATTCTGAATAAGAGAATCAAACTCCTCTACATTCATTGATTGAAAATCACCTTTCTGCTGACAAGAGAAAAGGGAAGAGAGAAATAAAAATATTCCCACGATTAATTGATTCAATTTAAACATATACACTCCATTATTCAATTCTGTCCCGGAGTATAGTCAAACCCGGGATCACAGTACTTATCAGATTCTATCGGAGAGCCATCCTTATCGTACGTATAATATTTAAATTTAATCTTTATCGTCCGACCCGGATGCTCCTCATCAATATATTGCGCCAAAGGAACAGAAATGTAAGCACGCCGATTATAGTATTCTCCATCACTGTTCGCATCATGGTATAACAACATATTCACAATACCATTTGTTTTAAGTTCGGACACATCTTCCACTATACCGAAAACATGCCCCTTACCTATACTGACCTTGAGATTCAAAATCATATTCAGATAATCCCTTCCGAGCCAGATACTGACCATCTCTACCGGATCTAGCTTTATTCCGTCCTTGTAAACCGGATCATCTTCCGGTTTAGGCACTGGTGTTATAAGCGATTGCAAAGAATATATAGTAGCGGTGTTCTCACCGGAAAGTACCTCATAGTTACTCATTACACGTCTGGAAGTGTTTGGAGAGATAGTAGAACCCGTACGGTCTTCCGAAACAGTCAAGACTTCTCCCTTATCAGGAATAAGCGTTTGTATGCGACCGTCTTCTCCAGCCTCCACAGTCACAAATTCCAGTTTCACCGAAGGATAATAATAGTCATCATCTCCACAGGCAGTCATCAGGAAAAGCAATCCCCACAACCAAACAACATGTAATTTTCTTCTTTTCATCGGCAAGCTGCTAAATAATTAACTAACGGATTGGAATACATTAATAACAACTTCTCACGCAAAAAGTCTTCATCCTTATTCGGAATCTTGATTTTTGCCAATTGTTGTTCAATATAGTTCATAAACTGCAGTTTCTCTTCTTCCGTGTAATTGGACACGAATTCCGTTGTGCTATTCAGCCAATCATACGCCACATAATTTCCCGGATATATCCGATAATTACGATGGATGCGGCAATCAAGACAGGCAGAAATACGGGCAAACAAATCCGGTTTCGGCAACGAACGGTCCAAGTCTTGCAAGTCATCATTCAGGCAAGGAGCAACCTGAAAATGTACCCTGCCTTTATATCCGAAAAGACCAGTCTGCATATTAATCAAATCATCCTGTGTCGTCTTTTTATATCCTTCGATGTCCCTCTTCAACTGAAACTCTTGCGCTTTCAGAAAATCACACGGATCATATTCGTATGAAATAGCAAGAGGAGCAATATTCATTTCCATCAGGCGGTCTATCAAATCGCCTTCACCTCCCATTGCCAACATTTTCAATACACTGTCTTGTGTACGGTCATTCGAATCTTTTGCACGTCCTTCACGCTGCGCAATCCAAATAGACTGATTCTTCTCTGAAATGGTGTAATGCATATAACGGGACATACGCGCTGAAGATTCCAACATCTGCCGCATAGTCAACGCCCGCTGTACAATAAATGATTTATTGACACGCACCAGTTTCTTAATCCAGGGATAAATAAGCAAATTGTCGCCAATCGCAATTTCTACCGTATCCATTCCCTGGTCAATCAGCAAAATAGAGAGAAAGCCCGAATCAAGAATAATGTCTCTATGATTCGATATATACGTATAAGCTTTGCTTTTATCCGGTATGGCGGTATGATCCAGTGTCAGTCCGGCAGTATGATCTGCCGCTATCTTCCACAAAATGCCATAGCAAAATGCCTCCTGAAAATCAAGCTTAGTCTTACAGGCACGCATCTTTTGCGCCAGAAGTTCAAATGGAACGTTCGGTATAGCACCGGTAGCAGCTTTCTGAAAAGCCGGATCGGCAATCAGTTCCTCAAAGATTTGAGGAAGTTCCTCATCATTGTAAGGACGAATTTCATTAAACTCTGTCAGATCCATAAATCTCAAGTATTATGTGCTCAAGTATTAAGTAATAAGTATAAAGTATTAGACTGCGTACAAACCGCATGGTTAATACTTGATACTTGATACTTAATACTTAAAACTTGTTTTCAATAATATCAGTCATCACATCCTTTATATCCAGTCCGGCTGCACGCACTTGCTGGGGAATAAAACTGGTAGTAGTCATTCCCGGAGTAGTGTTTACTTCGAGAAGATTCAGTTTTTCACCGGCAGTTATAATGTAATCTACACGGATAATACCGGAACAACCTAATATATCATAGATAGCTGAAGTCAGCATCTGTACGCGTTTGGTCAATTCATCCGAGATACGCGCAGGAGTGATTTCATCTACCTGTCCATTATATTTAGCATCATAATCAAAGAACTCATTGTGCGTCACTACTTCCGTAGGCGGAAAGATCACCGTCTTCTCTTTTGTCTTATAACAGCCGCAAGTCAGTTCCGTTCCGTCCATAAACGCTTCAACAATCACCTCTTCCGCTTCTCCGAAAGCTTTAACAATGGCCGGTTGTATTTGTTCTTTTGTCTTCACTTTCGTAACCCCGAAACTCGAACCTCCCAAACTAGGCTTGATAAAACAAGGCAGGCCGATCTTTTCCACTACTTCGTCGTCAGAAACCGATTGTCCCCGGCGCAGCAACAGTGATTCGGCAATGCGCACCCCGAAAGCTTTCAGATATTGATTGCAGGTAAACTTGTCATAAGTAATGGCAGCCGCCAACACTCCACAACAGGAATATGGAATACGCATCATATCAAAATAGCCTTGCAGCCTGCCATCCTCACCCGGCGTACCATGGATGGTGATATAAGCAAAGTCGAACACAACCTTTTCCGTTCCGTTCATAAAACTAAAGTCATTTCTATCCATCGGCACTTTGTTTCCGTCCGGTAATTGTACTTCCCAGCGACGGCCTTCCATCTCCACGATATACAAATTATACTTTTCCTTATCAATAAAGGAATAAATACCCTGTGCGCTACGCAGGGAAACTACGATTTCAGAGGTATCTCCTCCTGCTACGATAGCGATGTTGCGTTTCATTCTAATTCTCTATTACTTATATAGCCTCTCCACTTCTCGATAAGCCGGGTCATGTCATCCGGAAGTTCGGAAGTAAAATACATCTCTTCACCTGTGACGGGATGCACAAACCCCAACGTCATAGCATGCAAAGCCTGTCGGGGACAAGTGTCAAAGCAATTATTTACAAACTGTTTGTATTTACTAAAATGGGTTCCTTTCAGTATCTCATGACCGCCATAGCGTTCGTCATTGAACAGCACATGACCGATATGTTTCATGTGGACACGAATCTGATGAGTACGTCCTGTCTCAAGTATACATTCCACAAGGGTTACGTATCCCAGTCTTTCCAGTACGCGGTAGTGTGTAACGGCATGTTTGCCCACTGTCGGATCGGACATCACCGCCATTTGCATCCGGTCTCTCGGATTACGGGCAATATTACCGACAATCGTTCCTTCATCCTGTTCCACAACACCCCACACCAAAGCACGATATTTGCGTTTGGTAGTCTTATTAAAGAATTGAATTCCCAAATTTGTTTTGGCATCCGGTGTCTTGGCAATCACCAGTAAGCCTGAAGTATCTTTATCGATGCGATGAACAAGTCCCACGTGCGGGTCATTGGCATCATAATCCGGTATATCCTTCATGTGCCAAGCCAGCGCATTGACCAGCGTGCCGTGATAGTTTCCGTGTCCCGGATGCACGACCAATCCCGCCGGTTTATTCACAACCATCAGATAAGGATCTTCATAAACGATAGTAAGGGGAATATTTTCAGGAATAATTTCATTTTCATAACGGGGACGGTCCATCATCACTGTAATGACATCCAGCGGTTTCACTTTGTAGCTACTCTTCACCGGTTTGCCATTGGCCATAACGAATCCATCTTCGGCAGCTTTCTGAATACGGTTGCGCGAAGCATTGACAATACGTTCGAACAGATATTTGTCGACTCTGACCATCGCCTGCCCCTTGTCTACAACCACGCGGAAGTGCTCGTAAAGCTGGGATTCGTCACCGACAGGTTCTATATCATCCAAATCATTCTCCAGTTCATCCGGAAGTTCTTCCTCTATCATGCGAGTCCGTTTCTGTTATTTATCTATTAAAACCAACTATCATCTTGGGCAGATGATGATTCCGACGTAACCGGCTTCTCCGTATCCACGAAAACTTCGACCGAGTCCTCTTCTTCCGACATATCACCGGAGCCGTCTCCTACCATCAATGTCAAAGAAGCTCCCAAAGGAATCTTTTCTCCGGCAGCCAACTGACGTCCCTGATATTTCACACCGTACACCCAGTCTTTCTCACCATTTACCAATTGAATCTGATTCAGTTTAAAACCGGCATTCAGTAACTTAGCCTGTGCCTGCCGGAGCGAGCTGTTGTCCGCCACATCAGGAATGGCACGTAAAGGGACATCCAGTGTATTAACAGTCAGGTATACCGTACGTCCTTCCTTCACTTTCTCACCGGCTCCCGGTTTCAGTTCAAGAATGATACCCGCTGCTTTATCCTTGACATATTTAGTATCGGAAATCACATATACCAGACCGTGATTCCGGAACATCTTCGTAGCTTCTTCCACTGTCATTCCTTTCACATCGGGAACTACCACGCTTTCACCATGATGTGTATGTATATCAAGCCATTTCAACACACCAAATATCATCACTATCACCACCACAATCATGGCGATAATATTCACCCAGAAATATTTATTGTTTTTAAAAGAAAAGAATTCCTTAATAGTCATACGCATTGCTGTTAATATGCGCCAAAGATACGACAAAATAGTTGAACTTTTAAAAAGTAGGCGATGAAAAATGTCCCTACCTATTATGCAAGGACACTTATCATCACCAGAATTGCTGCAACTATAATCCCCACTCTTATAGATTTCAACAACCTTATTATAATGATACGGGATTTCAAGTCCCGGATATACTCTACCATCGCATATGTTCGTTTATGAGTTTTATTTAATCTCACAAAGAAAAGCAAAAAGTCATAAACAAGAGCAAATAATATCGCTTTTTAACATACTATCCCCTTGAAAAACAGAGAAACAAAAAAGGCGAAGATTAAATTCTCCGCCTTTTTTGTTTCCTGATGACAAGTGATTATCACTTCTGTCCGTTGTACTCATCAGAAACAGTCAGTTTCTTTCTGCCTTTCGCACGACGAGCAGCTAATACTCTACGACCATTAGCCGATGCCATTCTCTCACGGAAACCGTGTTTGTTCTTTCTCTTTCTGTTAGAGGGTTGAAATGTTCTTTTCATTACTGTATCTTGTTTTTATGTTATTATTCTACGTAATCGGGCTGCAAAAATAGGCACTTTTTTTAAATTAACCAAGAGATAACTCATTTTTGCTCAAAAGTTTTTGTGTTTTTTACCGATTTAGATTACTTTTGCAGTCGAATTCCTGCGAAAACAATTAAATAACAATAATAGATTAAGAAAAATAGCAGTATGATTAATGCTCAAGACATCAAAAACGGAACTTGTATCCGTATGGACGGAAAGCTCTATTTCTGTATAGAATTCCTGCATGTAAAACCAGGTAAAGGTAACACTTTTATGCGTACTAAACTGAAAGATGTAGTTAGCGGATACGTTCTCGAACGCCGTTTCAACATCGGTGAAAAGTTGGAAGATGTACGTGTAGAACGTCGTCCATACCAATTTTTGTATAAAGAAGGAGAAGATTATATCTTTATGAACCAAGAAACATTCGACCAACATCCTATCGCTCACGATTTGATTAACGGCGTTGACTTCCTACTCGAAGGTATGATATTGGATGTGGTTTCCGATGCTTCTACAGAAACTGTACTTTATGCAGATATGCCAATCAAAGTGCAAATGAAAGTCACTTATACTGAACCAGGACTGAAAGGTGATACAGCTACTAACACACTGAAACCTGCAACTGTGGAATCAGGTGCAACAGTACGTGTTCCTTTGTTCATCAGCGAGGGTGAAACAATCGAAATCGATACTCGTGACGGTTCTTACGTAGGACGTGTGAAAGCATAATTTAAAAGAACATATAAAAATAGCCGGGAGTCTTTGGACTTCCGGCTATTTTTATATTCATACAGTTCTATTATTTATATCCTGCAGCTTTCGCAATTCTTTTAGGTATTTCTGTATTATCAATCTTCTCACCAAACAGTTGAGAACCTGCACCAATAGCAAATACAGGAACATAACCGGCAGAGTGTCCGCCACTTACCCATCCTATCATGGCTATTTCATCCATCACTTCCTTCGCACGTGCAGCCATCGGTTCGTTCTTAGAGTACATACTTTCAGCAAATACGACTTTATTCTTCACGAATGATTTCTCAAACTCATCACGCAACTTTTTTTCCTGTTCCCAAGATATTGGGAATTGTTTCCAGAAGCCCATTTCTTCGCCAAGGAATGTTTTCATGTCCTCCCAAGTGACTTTATTGTCTTTTGATTTTCTCAATTCACTGATACGTTGTGAAAGTCCGTCAGTAGAATTTTTCTGATATTGCAATGCTTTCAGGTTCAACGCATATTTTCCCGTACCGAGCACGATACCACCTGTTTCATGATCTGCAGTGATCACAATCAGTGTTTCTTTCGGATGTTTCTTATAGAATTCATAAGCTACTTTGACAGCATTATCCATGTCTTTCACTTCGTTGAACACAGTAGCGGCGTCATTGGCGTGGCATGCCCAGTCAATTTTACCTCCTTCTACCATCAAGAAAAAGCCTTTATTATTACCTTTAGTAAGGAAGTCAATAGCACTTTCCGTAATTTGTGCCAATGTCAAATCATTCTCTTTGCGATCAATGGCATAAGGCAGACAAGAAGGATTGGCTCCTTCTTCCTGAATCAAGATCATCTTTTCTGCTTTTGCAGCTTTTGCCTTATAGTCATTGTAACCACGTGCTACTGTATATCCTGCTTCTTCAAAAATAGGGAAAATGCTCGGAGCTTCTTTCTTGTCATAAGTAGTGGTAGGTTTCAAAAAACCACCTCCTGCATAAAAGTCGAAATTGGCTTTCGGCAAATCAAGAGCGATTTCATAATTCATATTACGATCAGGTTGATGTGCATAGAATGCGGCAGGAGTAGCATGATCTACACTGACAGAAGTCGTTACGCCCACCTTTTTTCCAGCTTTCTTTGCCTTTTCAGCAACAGTTTGAATGGCACTTTTATCTTCTCCTACGGAAATAGCACCATTATAGGTCTTCTTTCCTGTTGCCAATGCAGTACCTGCAGCTGCAGAGTCTGTTACTGAATTTTTAGCAGAGAAAGTGGTTGCTACGGTAGCAACCGGAAATTGAGTAAACAACAAAGGCTCGACGCCAATACGGCCATTTTGAATTTCCGCCTGATACATCTCCGTACCATTTACTTGATTGACTCCCATTCCATCTCCGATGAAATAGAATACGTACTTTGCTTGCCCGTTGGCTACAACGGAGATAAGGACAAAGAACAGTGTGTAGATTAACTTTTTCATTCTCTAGTATATTTATTATTAGATTAGTTGCCTACAAAGTTAGAAAAAAAAGAAAGAGATGCAGCGGATTATCGAACACTAAAAGTGGATATTTGCTGAATATGCCAGTATTACTTGCTCGCATATTACGAAGCAATAACACATTGCTATCTGTGAATAGCACTATAGGTTCATTACATTCTGCTCAAACTGATCTTTGTCCCCGGCAGCTTTATTACGCATCCGGCTACGATAATTATAGATAGTGGCCAAAGAATAACCGAGAAAATGAGCGATTTTGTTACTGTCTACCACTCCCAAGCGGATAAGGGCAAAGATACGAAGTTCTGTTGTCAGAAGCTCATCGGATTTCGGATAAACCCTTGCTTCTTCTACCAGCAATTCATTAAAAGCGGAAATAAAGTTCGGAAATAATTTCAGGAAAGACTTATCAAATTCATTATAAAACTCATCCCGCTCATCCCGGATAAACTGTTCGGATTTAATAGCCTTAAATAAATCTTCGATACGGGATGCCATCGCCAGTTTAGCCAATGAGCGACGGTAGGTTTCCAGCTTATCCAGATAGTTGACACACCTGTCCAGATAGCGGGCAATATATACCTCTTTTATTTTCCCCGTCTGCTCCAGTTCTTTGTTGACTACTTGCATCTGTTCATTGGCCAAACTCAAATCATGCCGCATGATAGACAGTTTCTTCATCCAACGGTACAGAAAGAAGATAGCAACCAAAAGAAACAATGACAACAAGCTGACACTGATTAACATGGTTCGGGAAACCGCACGTTCTTTTTCTTCCTTCAGTTTATAAGCCTTATCAATAATCGGAAAAAACTCAGTTACCTCGATAAAACGTAAACGGGCATTACAAGCTACAGCGTCCTCCATCGAACAACTCAAATACTTGTAAGCACGATCAATATCCCCCTGCTCATACATCAGATGGGCCAACTTCTGCAAAGAGGCATACTCTCTCACTGAAGACTCCAAATCCGCTATCGCTGTCAATATCAGATAGTATACTTCTTTCTCTGTATCTTTCTTCATACTATATGCTTCGGACAGCGTATAGTAGATATAAACTTTCTGGCGTTCATCAACAACGTCTTTCAATGCATCATTAAGCATGACTAAAGCTGTGTCGGCTTTACCATTGACTATATATTTTTCAGCTGCAACAATCGTCCTGTTTGTTTCCGGAGGCATGATACTGATAATAGAATCACGATATAAATCTGTCTTTTTCAGGTATTTCTTTTTTTCCTCCTTATTGGTAGTATAGTCAGCAAGCCAGCCATAGCAGGCACGGTAAGTCTGATAATAAGACAGTAACATTCTTTTGTCCAACTTCGCCGGGCGAATTCTCTCCAACTCTTTCATTGCTTCAATATACATCCCCATCACCCCCAACACTGTTGCCCGGTTAATCATAATCTCATTCTCCAACTCCGGACGATTCAGTTGAGGTAGAATCTGTTTTCTACTGTTTATATAATGAAGTGCAGAATCTGCCTGATAATGGAGATAAGCATCAAACAGAGCACCATATAGCCGGTATTTATCAACAGGATCAACCGAATGAGCAAGCTGGACTTTCAAGCCATCAATCTCCTTTTCTTTCTGAAGCTGATAAGTTTCTTTCTTATTTATGATGTCGTCCAGTCTTTTAAGAGCTGCTCCATATTCCGTCTGCTTTGCAGACAATGAAACAGGATAAGCCAAGAGAAAAAATAAAATATAACAGGCTATATTTCTCATAGGATACTTTTTAAAGATGTCACAAATATAATAAATATAGTAATGAGAATGAAATATATATTCATAACTATTTTAATTTTCACTTATATTTCCTCATCGTTATTTCGCTAACATACTATTGATTTACAACGCATTAACTCCCGAAAGCATTTATATTTATATTCTAGTTTCCAAATATAGCATCCTATCCCTCTACATTTGCAACATCGGTTCGCCGAGCAAACATTTAAAATCTACGTTACCATGAAAAAGTTTTTTTTATCCGTCATCTTACTTGTATCCTTATTTAGTTGCAGCTCACTATTCGCCGCAACTGCAATAAAAAAAGTAACCCCTGCATTCTGGTGGGCAGGAATGAAAAACCCCGAACTGCAAGTCATGCTGTATGGGGAACATATAGCTTCTGCAGAGGTCAGCATTTCTTCTAAAGACATCATGTTACAAGAAGTTGTAAAACAGGAAAATCCGAATTACCTGCTTTTATATATGAATATTTCGGAAGCAGCCCCACAGAAATTCGAAATCATTCTGAAACAAGGAAAAAAGCAAACTGTAGTCCCCTACGAGCTTAAACAAAGAAGACCGTCAGCTTCCGAAGTGGAAGGTTTTAATTCAAGCGACGTTCTTTATCTCATTATGCCGGACCGCTTTGCCAATGGCGATGTTTCTAATGATATAATCCCCGGAATGTTGGAAGCTAAAGTAGATCGTAATGATCCTTTTGCACGTCATGGCGGTGATCTGAAAGGTATAGAGAATCAACTGGATTACATTGCCAATTTGGGAGTGACGAGTATATGGCTCAATCCGATTCAGGAAAATGATATGAAAGAAGGCTCCTATCATGGTTATGCCATTACCGATTACTATCAGGTAGACCGGCGTTTCGGAAGTAATGAGGAATTCCGCAGTCTGGTGCAACAGGCACACAACAAAGGCTTAAAAGTAGTAATGGATATGATCTTCAATCATTGCGGAGACCAAAACTATCTCTTCAAAGATATGCCTTCCAAGGATTGGTTCAACTTCAAAGGCAACTATGTACAAACGACTTTCAAGACAGCTACTCCATCAGATCCGTATGCTTCGGACTATGCGAAAAAGATTGTAGTAGACGGCTGGTTTAGCGAATGTATGCCCGATTTTAACCAACGTAACCGCCATGTAGCTACTTATCTGATACAAAGCAGTATCTGGTGGATTGAATATGCAGGTATCAATGGCATTCGCCAAGACACACATCCTTATGCAGACTTCAACATGATGTCTGACTGGTGTAAAGCGGTAACAGAAGAATATCCGAATTTCAATATTGTAGGAGAAACCTGGATAGGCAGTAACGTGCTTGTCTCTTACTGGCAAAAAGACAGTAAAATAGCCGCTCCCCAAAATTCCTATTTGCGTACAGTGATGGATTTCCCGCTGATGGATCAGATGAATAATGCTTTCGACGAGGAAACGAACGACTGGAACGGAGGACTTTACCGGCTCTTCGACTATCTATCACAAGATATCGTCTATGCCGACCCGATGAATCTATTAATCTTTCTCGACAATCATGACACTTCCCGCTTCTACCGTTCGGAAGCTGCCACACAAAACCTCGATCGCTACAAACAGGCACTCACATTTCTGTTGACAACCCGGGGAATTCCACAAATATATTATGGAACTGAAATTCTAATGGCTGCCGACAAAGCCAATGGCGACGGTTTACTCCGCTGTGATTTTCCTGGGGGCTGGCAGAATGATACACGGAATTGCTTCGACGCAACCAACCGGACAGCACAACAATATGAAGCTTTCTCTTTCCTGCAAAAACTACTTCAATGGAGAAAAGGAAATGAAGTGATCGCCAAAGGGAAATTAAAACATTTTTCTCCTAATAAAGGTGTTTATGTATACGAACGCAAATATGGTGACCAATCAGTAGCGGTATTCCTTAACGGAAACAATCGGGAACAAACCATAAACCTGAATGAATATCAGGAAATACTACTCGCTTCATCTGCTCATAATGTGCTGACAGGAGAGACAGTCAAACTAGAAAAAGAATGGACCCTTCCAAGCCGTGGAATTTTGATTTTATCCTTCTGAACAAGTTCATAACGACTTATATTTACGGAGGTGACATTGCCAGTTAATTACCTAGGAAACAAGGTATTGACATTTACACAGACTTGTATTTTTATTCTAATTCATAAAGCCGGCAAGGATAGTCTTTACATTTGCGATATTCCTAATGCAAAACACCTGAAAGCTCAAATTAATTAGCTTACAATTTAATACCATAGATAAAATGAAGAAGAATTTATTGATTATTGCCTTACTCTGTATTTCGTTCATCGCGAACGCACAACAGAAACTGACCTCACCGGATGGAAATCTGGTTATGACCTTCCAATTAAATAAAGAAGGTGCTCCCATATATGAATTGAGTTACAAAGAAAAAGCTGTCATCAAACCTAGTAAACTGGGATTGGAACTGAAAAAAGAGAATGCGACTAAGACTGATTTCGATTGGGTAGACCGCAGAGACATGGATAAACTTGATTCAAAAACAAATCTATCTGATGGGTTTGAAGTGAAAGATGCCCGTACATCTACTTTCGATGAAACCTGGAAACCGGTATGGGGAGAAGAAAAGGAAATCCGCAATCATTATAATGAACTGGCAGTGACCTTATACCAACCGGTAAACGACCGCTCCATCCTGATACGTTTTCGTCTGTTCAACGACGGTCTGGGCTTCCGCTATGAGTTCCCACAGCAGAAGACATTGAACGACTTTATCATCAAGGATGAGCATTCACAATTTGCAATGGCAGGTGACCATACCGCTTATTGGATTCCGGGTGATTATGACACACAGGAATATGATTATACCATTTCCCGCCTATCAGAAATCAGAGGATTGATGAAACAAGCTGTCACCCCTAATACTTCACAGACCGTATTTTCACCAACAGGTGTACAGACTGCATTGATGATGAAAACCGATGATGGATTATACATCAACCTTCACGAAGCCGCTTTGGTTGATTACTCCTGCATGAACCTGAACCTCGACGATAAAAATATGATATTCGAGTCATGGCTGACTCCGGATGCCAAAGGAGATAAAGGTTATATGCAAACTCCTTGCAATTCTCCATGGCGTACGGTGATTGTCAGCGACGATGCCCGCAATATCCTTGCCTCACGTATTACCCTTAACCTGAACGAGCCTTGCAAACTGGAAGATACTTCATGGATAAAACCTGTGAAATATATCGGCGTATGGTGGGACATGATTACCGGAAAAGGTTCATGGGCTTATACCGACGAACTGACCAGCGTGAAACTTGGCGAAACTGATTATTCTAAAACAAAACCGAACGGCAAACATTCCGCCAATACAGCCAATGTAAAACGTTATATAGATTTCGCAGCTGCTCACGGATTCGACGCAGTGTTAGTGGAAGGATGGAATGAAGGATGGGAAGACTGGTTCGGCAACAGTAAAGACTACGTATTTGATTTCGTAACTCCGTATCCTGATTTCGATGTACAGGAAATACATCACTATGCAGCAGGTAAGGGTGTTAAAATGATGATGCACCATGAAACTTCCGCTTCTGTACGCAACTACGAACGCCACATGGATCAGGCTTATCAGTTCATGGCAGATAACGGATACAACTCTGTAAAGAGTGGTTATGTAGGCAATATTATTCCTCGTGGAGAACACCATTACGGTCAATGGATGAACAACCACTACCTGTATGCAGTAAAGAAAGCCGCCGACTATAAAATCATGGTCAATGCACATGAAGCAACCCGGCCGACAGGTATTTGCCGCACTTATCCCAACTTAATCGGCAACGAATCGGCACGCGGTACAGAGTATGAATCATTCGGAGGGAACAAGGTATATCATACCACTATCCTGCCTTTCACACGATTAATTGGCGGTCCGATGGATTATACTCCAGGTATCTTCGAAACTCACTGCAATAAAATGAATCCTGCCAATAATTCTCAGGTACGTTCTACCATCGCCCGCCAGCTAGCTTTATACGTGACGATGTACAGTCCTTTACAAATGGCTGCCGATGTCCCCGAAAACTACGAACGGTTTATGGATGCTTTCCAATTCATCAAAGATGTAGCCATCGACTGGGACGAGAGCAACTATCTGGAAGCAGAGCCGGGAGAATACATCACTGTTGCCCGTAAAGCGAAAGGTACTAACGACTGGTATATCGGTTGTACAGCAGGTGAGAATGGACATACTTCTAAACTGACATTCGATTTTCTTACTCCGGGCAAACAGTATGTTGCCACTGTTTATGCAGATGCCAAGGATGCCGACTGGAAAGAGAATCCACAGGCATATACCATCAGAAAAGGTATTCTGACCAACAAGAGTAAGATGACTTTGCGTGCAGCCAACGGCGGAGGATATGCAATCAGTATCAAAGAAGTAAAAGATAAAGCAGAAGTAAAAGGATTAAAAAGGCTATAATCATATAGCCTTTAAAGAATAAATGTTTTCAATAGGCATTTTTACTAAATATTTTCAAGGATATGATAATATCACTATATTGTTAACTTTAATTTTTAGAATGCATGAAGCAAGTTAATTTCAGAATCTTTCAAGTGATTCTCCTCATATTGCCGGGGCTGTTCTTCGCATTAAGTTCCTATGCACAACAGATGGCTGTCAAAGGACATGTAAAAGACACCACGGGCGAACCGGTAATCGGTGCAAATGTGATTGTCAAAGGTACTACCACAGGTACAATTACCGATTTCGACGGTAACTTTACACTGAATGCTGCCAAAGATGCCATACTCTCTATTTCCTTTGTAGGTTATAAACCTGCTGAAGTGAAAGCTGCTCCTTCTGTTACTGTGACACTGCAAGATGACAGCCAATTGTTGAATGATGTCGTTGTCATTGGTTATGGTTCCGTAAAGAAGAGCGATTTGAGTGGTTCAGTTGTTGCCATCAAAGCGGAAGACATGAATCGCGGTGCTGTTACATCACCGCAGGAATTAATCCAAGGCAAAGTGCCGGGACTTTTTGTAGCTCCGGGTGATGGTAGCCCCGGAGCCGGTTCTACCATCCGTATCCGTGGAGGCGCTTCGTTGAACGCATCCAATGATCCGTTGATTGTTATTGATGGTATTCCTACTTCCAATGATGCTGCTCCGGGTACACCTAATGCGCTGGCAACAATCAACCCCAATGATATTGAAACATTCACCGTTTTGAAAGATGCCTCGGCTACCGCCATCTACGGTTCGCGTGCTTCGAACGGTGTTATCATTATCACAACTAAAAAAGGTTCGCAAGGCAAGGTGAAGATTACCTATTCCGGTAGTTTCACAGCCAAAGATGTTTATCAACGTGTTCCTACTCTCAATGCCGATCAATTCCGCGAAGTACTAAAGAATCAGTATAGCGGGACGACACAAGAGGATGCGATCAGTCAGATCGTGAACAAGTACCCTCACCAATCTACCGACTGGCAGGACGCCATCTACCAGACAGGTTTGAGCACCGACCAGAATATCGCCATCTCCGGCAAGACAGGTATACTGCCCTATCGTGTCAGCCTAGGTTACAATAACGAACGTGGTACTCTCAAAACGTCTTCTTACGAACGTTACACCGCTGCCATCAATCTTAATCCGAAATTCTTTAAAGAGCATTTGAGTGTAGATATCAATGTAAAAGGTACGATCAACAACAATCGTTTTGCTGATTCGGGAGCCGTAGGTGCCGCTGCTTTCTTCGATCCAACCAAACCGATATACACAGACAGCGGAAATTATCACGGCTATTGGAACTGGTCGGAAGTGCCCGGTGCCGTTCAATCGGTAGCAACATTCAATCCACTATCTTTATTATATGATAGAGATAATCAGGGAAAGACAAACCGTAGCTTAGGCAACATCCAACTGGACTATAAGATTCATGGCCTGGAAGACCTGCACATGAACTTGAACATAGGTTACGACGTGGCAAAAACAACGGGACACAATTTTGTTGCACCCGGTTCTATCCAAAGCGCACAAGACACCAACTTTAAAAATCTGGGAAGCGGTAATACATGGAATAATTTGCGTCGCAACCATTTGCTGGATTTTTATCTGAACTATACCAAAGATATAAAATCAATCAAAAGCCATATTGATGTAATGGCAGGTTATTCCTGGCAACACTTCTACTATGCCAACCATGATATCACCTACTCCAACCCGACAGACGGAAGCGAGGGTGACAAAGAAGGGTATACGTATGATAAGGAAATAGGAAAATATGTTCGGGACAGCCATTATCGTATTCCTTACGAAAACTATCTTGTATCTTTCTTTGGTCGCTTGAACTACAACTTCATGGGACGTTATCTGCTCACCGCAACCCTGCGCCGGGATGGCTCTTCCCGTTTCAGCAAAAACAACCGCTGGGGTCTATTCCCGTCGGCAGCACTGGCATGGACAGTGAGCGATGAGGCATTCATGGCAGGAACAAAAAATGTTTTATCCAAACTGAAGCTTCGTTTGGGATATGGTGTCACCGGTCAGCAAGAAATCGGCGACTATCAATATCTGACCACTTATTCATTCAGTACCAACCCCAACACGACTTATCTGGGAACAACTTTACTGAAACCAAATGGCTACAGCCCCGACTTGAAATGGGAACAGACCGCGACCTCTAATTTTGCCATCGACTATGGTTTCCTGAATAATCGCATCAATGGTAGCATCGAGTATTATCAGAAACATACCAAAGACCTATTGAATACTGTCAGCGCACCTGCCGGCACCAACTTCACCAATCAGATTACAGCTAACGTGGGTGAAATGAAGAATGAAGGAGTCGAATTCAATATCAATGCAATGGCTATACAAAGCAAAGATTTTACCTGGAATGTGGGCTACAACATCACTTGGAATGACAGCAAGATTACCAAACTGACGGCTACTTATAATCCCGAATATCAAGGTATCGATGCCGGAACGAATCAAAAACATCAGATCAATGAACAGCCCAACACTTTCTATCTTTTCCAACAAGTATATGATAAAGATGGAAAAGCGATCCAGAATGCTTTTGTCGACCGTGACGGCAATGGAAAAATCACAGAAGCCGACCGTTATCTGACAGGTAAAAGTCCGATGGCAAAAGTCTTTATGGGACTAAGCTCGGAATTTACTTACCGCAACTGGGACTTGGGCTTCAACCTGCGTGCCAACCTCGGAAACTATGTATTTAATTCTCTTGCTTCCGGTAACAGCACTACCTACAACTACAGTGGTAAAGGCTTCCTCGTAAACTATTACGAAGCAATCTATAAAACCGGATTCACCCAGATCAACAGTACGGAGCAGGGAGCCAGCGATTACTTCCTCGAAAATGCCTCTTTCCTGAAAATGGATAACATCACGCTGGGTTACTCCTTCAAAAAGCTCTTCACCAACCGATTGTCGGGACGTATCAGTGCTTCGGTGCAGAACGTATTTACGATTACAAAGTACAGCGGTCTGGACCCAGAAACATCAGCAGTAGACGGAAGTATGTGGCCTCGTCCCCGCACATTTACATTAGGTATCAATCTTAACTTTTAAAACGGAATGCCATGAAAAAGAAATATTATATATTAGTTTCAATACTGACTTGCCTCACCGTTTTCAGCGGTTGCGTGGGTGATTTAGATGTACAGCCTTTAGACCCGACCGTTGTTACAGCGGAAAGAGCCTATACAGATGCAGCAAGTTATACCAAAGGATTAAATAAAATATATTCAGTTTGGGCACTTTCCGGACAGAATGGAAGTGATTCCGATATTGCCGGTTTGGATGGAGGTAACACTGTATTGATGCGCTGCTGGTGGACGATGCAGGAGCAGACCACCGACGAATGCAAGAATGCAGCGAACGAAGCCTGGTCGAGCGAAATCAATAGCCTAACCTGGAGTACCAGCAAGAATGAAATCATAGAGGGAGTGTACCAACGCTGCATGTTTGTAGTGGCACTTACCAATGAATTTATGAAGAATATAGATAATGCACCGTCAGAAATCGACCAGAAAAGCTATGCGGCGCAAGCTCGATTCAATCGTGCTTTCGCATATTACGTTCTGATGGATGCTTATGGCAGACCTCCGTTCATCACCGAACAGAATTATTCGCTCACTCCATCACAGCTTTCACGCACGGAACTGTTCAACTGGATTGAAAGCGAACTGAATACCATCAGAACCGATCTGCCTGCTACCCGTACAGAATACGGACGAGCCGACCAAACTGTAGTGGACGCATTATTGGCACGTATGTATCTGAACGCCGAAGTTTATACGGGACAGCCACGCTACACCGATTGTATCTCCGCCTGCAAACGCATCATCCCTCATTATTCCCTGGCAAGCAACTATGCCGATTTGTTTAAAGCGGACAATGGAGAGAACCCGGAAACATTGAAAGAAATTATCTATCCGGTCATTTTTGATGGCAGAAAAACTCAATCCTGGGGAATGACAGCACTGATTGTCGGCGCACGCAAAGAAGCAGGCGGTGGTGTTCGCGAAGGATGGAGTGTGTTCCGAGGCACACAGAATTTAGTGGGACTGTTTAGTTTTGAAGACAACACAACTCCTAAGCCGGAAGAAATTCTGGATAAACGAGGCATCTTCGATGACTATAACGGTAAATGTAACTATCAGATAACAACCGGAGTAGTAGGTAATTTTGATACCGAAGGCTGGGGAGTCATCAAATATACGAACCTCACCAGTACAGGAGAGCCGGGACAGGACGTTCTGTGGGTAGATACTGATTTCCCTTTGTTCCGTCTGGGCGATGTTTACCTGATGTATGCAGAAGCAGTGGCACGTGGCGGCGAAGGCGGTGATATCAATACGGCTGTCGGATATGTAAATGAGTTACGCGACCGTGCTTATGGAGAAACCCCACATAATAAGATCGACGCAGCCTGGCTGACAGCTAACAACTATCAGAATATCTTGGACGAAAGAGGCCGTGAACTTTACTGGGAAGGCGTCCGTCGCATAGACCTGATTCGTTTCGGCAAATACACATCTTCCTCCTACACGTGGCCTGCCAAAGGTGGTGTCATTACCGGAGTAGGTGTCAACGAAAGATACAATATATTCCCTATTCCTATTTCGGACATCAGCGTAAACGGATCACTGGAACAAAACGAAGGTTATAAATAATAAAATGACTTACAGATATGAAAATAGTAAAATATATATCAGCAATCTGCCTATCACTATTGATATTCAGTGCTTGCGAGAGCGACCTGGACAAAGTGTATTACAATGAGAGCGAAGTGACTCCTGCCGTATTGTCCGGCATTGCCGACACTTATGTATTGGACGCGAATAAAGCCCAGACTATTGCGCTAGAGTTTAAATGGACCAATCCACAAGCCGGATATACAGCCCAGATTACCAATTCTTTGCAAATGGACCTGAAAGGCAAGGATTTTGAAAATGCAATAACCTTGTACTCCTCTACAGAAGAGGGGTCTTATGACATCACTACACTGGATTTGAACAGTAAAATAATGACGCTGTTCAAATCTTATGAAATGGAAGTCACCGTAGAACCTTATGATTTTGAATTCCGTATCGCCTCTTCTATCTCAGATGCTGTCGATTCCTTCTATTCAAACATAGAGTCCGCCCAGATCACTCCGTTTATCGGCGAACCCGAATATCCGAAAGTATACCTACCGGGAGCCTACTGCGACTGGGGAAATCCGGATGATTCGTTCAAGCAATGCCAATTACTGTTCTCTGCCAATGATGATGGCATCTATGAAGGATGGGTAGTCTTTGGCAATCAGGCAAAAGACGGCTGGAAGATTTCTCCTGAAGCATCCTGGAAAACGAGTTGGGGAACCGATGATGTCACCGAAAAGAATCCTGCTTCCATCACGCTGGCTACCAGTACGGGTAATATTGCCTGCTATGATAAGTATTCTTACAAATTCTCTTTTAATAAGGCGACTCTGGAACTTTCTACGAAAGCATCAGCCGATGCATGGGGAATTGCAGGTACACATAACGATTGGGGAAATGCAGCTGCGGACACTCCTATGACTTTAGCTTTTGAATCGGAGGCTTCAGGCAACAGAGCCTATTACTTAACTGCCACATTGGACTTAAAAGCCGATAACGCATGGAAAATCCGCGCAGATAACAAATGGATGAATTCATTCGGTACCAATGATGTTGAAGGAGAATTTGAAGAAGCGGGCAGCGATAATAATTTTAAAGTAAGCGAGGATGGCACTTATACCATTAAACTATACTTTAATAAAGTAAAAGCCAAGTTGGTCGTAACGAAAAAATAAGTTTTTCATTAGGAATTACGCTGGTTAATACAGATTCAGTAGGGATATTTACTGAATATCTTTACTGAAAGATAAAATCAAAAGCAACTAAATCGCAATGAATTAGTTGCCTTTGATTTTAATATTTAGAGAATATTCCTGTTATATTGCAAATAAATAAGTTACAATCCAATCTATGTAATTGGTAGTATAATAATCAAGCTTGCGTTTCTCCTTCGATATACTCTTCCAAAAAGAGATTCTCTCCGTCGAATACGGCATAAGAGAAGAAGTTAATCCAGTCTCCCAAAATCAGTACGCGGGAGGTTGCACTCAACATCAGATCTAATTCAATGTGACGATGCCCGTAGATAAAGAAATTGATATTAGGATGGCTTTTCAGATACTCCTTTGTATATAGTACCAAATGTTCTTTATTTTCTCCCATGTAATCCGGTTCTTTTCCATCAATCCGTTTCTGTCGGCTACGCTTTGCCCACGTCAGCCCCAATTCCACACTCCAACGGGGATGGATGGCTGAAAACATCGTTTGCAAAGTTTTACTATGAAACATCTGCCGGAGTAATTTGAACTTCTTATCCGGATCACCCAGTCCGTCACCATGAGCAAGATAAAATTCTTTCCCATAGATTTCTGTAGTCAATGGTTCACGGTGCATAATGACACCACACTCTTTCGTAAGATAATCCCCACACCAGATATCGTGGTTACCAATAAAGTAGTGAATTTCCACTCCCATATCCGTCAGCTCGGAGATTTTCCCCAAAAACCGGGTATAGCCTTTAGGAACCACCAACCGGAATTCATACCAGAAGTCGAACATATCTCCCAACAGATAAATGGCAGAAGCTTTATGCTTTATACTGTCGAGAAAGTTCACAAGGCGTCGTTCCTGGGTGCGTCCATGTTCTATGGCACGAGACCCCAGATGCGCATCGGAAAGGAAATAAACATTCTTCATGAGTTTTGAGTTGTTAGTTATAAGAGATTGATTATGAAGCTATCACTCGTAACTAAAGAAAGCCCAGTTCAAGTTTTGCTTCCTCGCTCATCATATCTTTATCCCACTCGGGTTCAAACACTAGATTAATGGTGGCTGCAGTCACCCCCTCCACCGATTCCACTTTCTGACGGATATCCTCCATTATAAAATCAGCTGCCGGACAATTAGGGGCGGTGAGTGTCATATCAAGTACTACTTCCCCATTATCAGAAACATCTATCTTATAAATCAGTCCAAGATCGTATACATTCACCGGGATTTCCGGGTCGTACACCGTTTTTAGCATGGCTACAATCTTTTCTTCTATTTCAATCTTTTCCATACGTCCTCTCATTTTTTTATATATCGCAAAGATAGAGATAAAAAATGAAACATAAAAAATTAGGGTTATTAAGAAAACGTACCGGAACAGTAAATTGTTGCAATGAAAGACTTAATCCAGTTTCTCTCCGAAATCTGTCTGTTGTTGCTCCACTTCCTTCAGTTTTAATTCGTTCAGTTCACGACGGAGGCGTTCCAACTCCAGTTCAGCATCACTCTTCTTGTCCATGGAGAACGATTCGGATGGTTTAGGCAGCGCTTCTTCTTTCTTATCAAATATCAATGGATACATTGGAGCGGAAGATGTTAGTTCCAGTTCACCGCTTACGGGCATCTGTGATCCCTCAAACAAAACACTGGCTCTTACCTTAATCTTTCCGGGAGTCGTGGTCGACTGGATCAATACGGGAGCACTGCCCCATTTCACCGGAGCAGGATTTGCCAAGACATTAGCTCCGCCCAAAATACGTCCCTCTCCTTCTACAAAGAACTTGATATAATAATTATTCAAACGCTTTACATTTCCATTCTTATCCGTGATTTCTGCCACAACAGTAACAAAATCAGATCCATCAGCACGCAGTCCGATTCCTTCGTTGTCTACTCTCAAACGTATCTGTTCTGCACGGCGGGCGGGCATTACTTTATGTGTAGCTACTACCTTACCATCCATCAGTCCCTCTGCTAGGAAATAGACGTCCGCATCATGCTTTTCACGAGTCATCTTCTTATCAACCATAAAGTCAAATACCCCGGGGAAAGTTATTACCGGAGAAGGCATTCCTTTTCGCGTCTTGTCTTTTTTATAGATATAAGTCTGTCCATCTTTATTCACAGTCAAACGAACTTCATCGCAGTTGGAATACACCGTTACATCTCTGCTTGAGAACGGTGTCATCTCGTGAGCGATATAAACCATCGGTCCGCTTTCTGCCAAACTCTCGGAAACAATAGCCGGACGTTGCGCCTTAAACATATAATAGGAATACTTAGGCTGACGGAATACATCCATCAATCCACCATAGAATGGGTCCGGGTGGTATCCCCGCTGATGATCGAACGAATGCCACAAGCATCCGCCGACATGCCAGGGAGACTCTTTATATAAACCATCATAGCAAATGTAATTATAATAAGGAGAAGCATAATGAGCAGCCTGTATAAGCATAGGCTGTTCTCCCCAGTTACGGGCTGTGCGACTTGGAGAATTGTGCGAACTCCAATCATCGACATTATCTCCCCACTCGCGTGTAAAATATGTAATTTTAGGATCACGTTTTGAAGGATCCATCGGATGGGCAAACTGTACCGGAAAATATTGCGAGCCCTTGGCTTGCACATCACAACCGGAATAGCAGGACGGATAAGGATATTCCTCATCAACAATCCCTTTCACACGCCCGGCAAAATCTTCCGGATACCATGTTTCATTCAAGATCGGTTCCCACAGCCATACACAAGGATGGTTACGGTCACGGCGAACCATATTACGTATATCATAATAAACCCGTTTGGCAAAAATGGGTTCGTCATTCCAGAATTGCCATCCCGGAGTATTCACGATAACAAACAGGCCAAGTTCATCACAGGCATCCATAAAAGCCGGGTCTTGCGGACAATGTGCATTACGGATTACTTCCAGCCCCAAATCTTTCAGTTTCTTGGCATCACGCCAGTGAATACTATTGGCAACCGCATTTCCTACAACTGCAAAATCCTGATGCCGATTAGCTCCCATCAAAGGTTTACCATAAGGTTTTCCATTCAGCCAGAAGCCATCTTTTCCCTTAAATTCGATACTACGGATACCGACGCGACGACGATAACCGTCTACTACATTTCCATTCTTATCATAAATACGCACACACAGATTATATAGATAAGGTGATTCAGGAGTCCATAAATGCGGCTGCTCCACTTTCATCTTTCCATTATGACTTGTCGCAGTCCCTTTACGGATATTCAGTTTCACATCTGATGATGCCACTTCTTTTCCTTCACGGTCTACTAAAGAATAGGAAATTTTTCCTGCAAAGCCCTGTTTGTCTTCATTACGTATATGCGCTTTCAAGAGAATATCTGCCGATTGCTCCGATACACGATCTGTGGCAATAAACAGTCCGCCTCCTGCTATTTCGTTCTCGTAATTCGGTTCCGTGATAAACACATAATTATGTGCAATCAGCCAGCAATCCCGATAAATGCCTCCCAAGTAGGCATAATCTAACACATCTTGTGGTTTTCCAGGCGCATAGGTCGGATCGTCGCTATTATCAGCCCACACCGCAATCACGTTGTCCTCTCCCCACTTTAATGCATCAGTCACATCTACCGATACGGGAAGATAGCCTCCAAAGTGCTCTGCCAATAATTTACCGTTTACATAAATCTTACTTTTACCCATAATGGCTTCAAAGTGCAGAAACAGTTTCTTTCCTTTCAATGCTTCGGATGGAGTAAAGTGTTTACGATACCATACTTCCCCCTGATAATTGATGCAACCACTAGCCTCAGTAGGAAGATACTCGATACCATTAGGTAAAGACACCACCTGCCAGGCTTTGTCGTTAAATTCTTTTGCTTCGGCACCCACCGCACTTCCTTTATAAAAGCGCCAGGCAGGATTCATCGAGTACACATCACGCCCGGTATCCGGCAACCGGAAGAAACCGGCTGTTGAAAATTCCGGCTCATGGGCATAACCCATAAAAAACAGAGATAAAAGCAGTAAGCTAACAAAGATTCGTCTCATATAAAGTTTTATTTTACATATCATACAAAGATAGTATATTCCAGATACGAATCCCCCTATTTGTCCTCTTCATATACAAAACAAGGATAAATAAGGGGATTCAAACTAATACCTGTCAGTTATTATTCATCCGGTTGAATGAGTAAAGGTACTCTGGCACTATCGGTTCCTGTATTTTCAACATACTTGTAACCAGAGCCAGCTACCGCTTGATTCATGGATGCTATTTTGTCAATAAGGGCAGCAGCATCGCTTACCTTAGTTGAAGTTGGTAAGTTTCCACCCGGATTCGAAACTCCGTCGGACATAAAATAACATTCGTTTGCTGTCACTGATCCCGTTGATATTCCACAAATGGTAACAGAAGCAGTGCCAGAAAGCACAGAAGTTGAATAACATCCTGTCAAAGTTCCACCATTTTTCACCAAACCACCAATATTTCCGGATGCTTTGGCCACTATTTCACCAGCAGCAAACGAAGCGGTTACAGGTCCTTCGTTTCCTCCCACCAGACCACCGGCATTCACAGCTGTAAATGCAGTGATAGTCATCAAAGAATAACAACCAGTTATGGTTCCCTGAACATTCCAACCCACAAGTCCTCCGATGGCACCTTCACCATTACCTCTATATACAAAGGATACCTCCTTGTCAATCGAAGAACCTTGTATTTGTGCCTTAGACCACCATCCGTTCACACCTGCCAATCCACCGGCATTTACTTTACCACCGGCAACAGTCAGTACCACATTACCTTTTACCTTACAATCCTTTATCATTGACGCACCAGTCTGATTATGTCCGGTAATAGCCCCTAACTTAGCATCTGCTCCATTGACAGTCAACGCTCCTCCATCAATGACGCAATTCTGAATCGTTCCGGTATTTATTGCTGCAAATGCTCCAGCTGCGCCTGACACTTGTTTCACCGTTACATCTTTAAGGGTTAAATTTTTAATGATACCATTATTAGTTATAAACAAACCGGCATCGTTTCCTGTTGCTTCAATTGTAAGACCGGAGATAGTCTTGCCATTGCCGTCCAATGTACCTTTAAACTCCGTAACCGGTACCCATGCCTCTTTAGTCGACATATCAAGATCAGCATCTAATGTAATTACCGTAGCAGCATTCGTCATAACAGTCGGTTCACTTGCCAAATTTATCAACCCGTCTTCTTTCTTGACTAAATACTTACCCGCTTCAGTCTCCTCATATCCCAAGTCTGCCACCAGCATAAATGATATACCATATCGCTTTCCAGCCACATATTTATATTCATCTCCTGCTACCACCGATTCGGCATTATAAAGTTCACTGATCTTTCCTTTTTTCTCTATTGTTTCCGTAGAGGAAGAATCTCCCACTTTTTCTATCGTAGCAGTAAAGGTTAATTCTGTATCCTTTGTCATGTCTGCCATCGGGAAGAAACTCAAATAACCGTATGCAACTTCATTCTTTGCCATTTCCAAACTTGTCATAGACAAAGTCAGACTATTACTTTTATCACCATACGTTTTCTCTTCTCCCGAAACTGTCAACGTTTTTGGGAAAATAGCAGCATCAGCCGAAACAACCACCTTTGTCACTTTATAGGCATCCGGTCTTCGATTGGTGAATTTAAAGTGATAAAGAGCTGTCAAATGTTCAAACTTAAGATTGGTGACGGTAGTCCCATTCACCGTGCCTTTAGCAAGCATGTGCATCGTATTCTGCAACTCTGCTTTTTGGGCACTTTGCGTAGCATCTCCCAACGTAAAAGTGAAAACATTCCCTGGAGTCGGAGCATCTTTTTTCGGATAGATTCCCCAAACAGTAGCTCCCTCTTCAAAGTTACCATTCCCTGTGAATTCCACATTTCCCGACGGTTCACTCTCATCATAATTTATGGTTGTGAAATCATAGCCATTTGTTCCATTCCAAAGTGTAACCTTATCATCGGCATTCCACATAAAGGAACTACCGTCATCTTGTACGTTGGCACGTGTAGATGATTCTTTGTCCGTATTTTCATACCCACGGATAGAAGCAACAGCCACATAAGTCTGTGATTCTCCCCGTTGCAATTCATCCCCACCTTCAATGAAAACATCTTCTTTACAAGAGCTTAGGGTGGCTGCACTTAGCAGCCCGATCCCTAATAAAGAATAGATTTTATTCATGATTTATTTTTTCCGTTATCAGTTATTTAAATATCACCACCATCTCCAAAATCTGATCCACCGAAGCCAGGTTCTTTCACAGCCCCCTGTAGAATCAACGGACAGTATAAATTGGTTCCTGCATCCTCATTCACTTTAAAGCTAAAGCCAAATTCTGGATCCTTGGCTTCTATTGCCAGATTCATCTGACGCTTCTTATCCTTGAGCTGAGTGGCTGTTACCTTACTAATTCCATTTGCAGATCCGCTTCCTACAAGATTAGTCACTGTCTCGCCTACGAAATAACACTGGTTGATTCCTGTTGAATTCGAAGCGACGAAAGCTCCCAATTTATTACTTCCGGCATTATTAGTCACATTTATCTGCGTGGTCGAGTAGCAAGCCGTCACAGTAGCATCAGCATTATTAATTGTATTCTGTGCAATGAAACCACCAGTATTATTATGGATAGTTCCACTAATTGAACCCGCTACATAACAGGCCAGAACCGTACCGTTACTATTAGCTCCTATAAGTCCTCCTACTTGTCCGGAACAAGAAACCTCAAGTTTGGCTAATGAGTAACAACCTTTGACTTTACCGGAGTTGTTCCAGCCGACAAGTCCTCCGACACAGGATGCGCCACTAGAATTACTAGGATGCTTGATTGTTACATCCGCACCGACATATGAATTTATAATAAGAGCCGTTCCATTAAAATGCTCACCAACCAAGCCACCATAATTGGAATTACCAGCACCACCCAAATTAAGGTTAATAGTTCCACTGATAACTTGACAACCTTCTATTCTTCCTTCGGAGTTTCGACCGATCAAACCACCAAAAACTACCGGTTTTGTAACGGTTGCAGTCACTCCCTTGACAGTACAATTCTGAATAACACTCGTTGAACTTTCGGCAGCCAATGCTCCTGCTCCCTCTGTGATATTACCAGAGAAACTTACATTTTCCAGTGTCAAATCCCGGATAGTTCCCGTATTGGTAGCTATAAACCCTTTATTAGCTATCTGCAAATTGCGGATGGTAACACCATTACCTTCAAATACACCTCCAAATGCGCCAACAGGTTCCCAAAGTTCATTACCCATATCGATCACTTTTATTCCATCTCCGGCCGGTTCATCGATATATTCTTTTTCTAAAATAACGGTTGCCTTACGGTATTCATCCGCAATTTTATTCCATCCGAATAATCCGGTCTTATTATAGATATGAATATTTCCATCATCATCGATCATATACCCCTCATCAGGAATTCTGAAACGATAATCTACCTCAAAATCCATTTTATAATGCTTGCCGGCTGCAAACTGATTGGCAGTAGCATCCATATCAAGTCCGATGTTATCCTCTAAATCTTTGACTTTTACTTTTTTCAGCAAGATAATATCCTGTTCCACTTCATTATTCAAGACGCTTACTGTAATGTTCAGTTCGGTCGTACTTTTCATCAACCGGGTATCACCATAGGTTGTAGGTAATATGTTCAAATACCCGTTTAATGTTTCATTCTGCGCCAATGCTTGTCCACTCATGTCAAGTGTCAGTTTGTTACGCATACCTGAAAGACTCTGTACTACTCCGTTTTCATCAATCTTCAACTCTGCGGGAAATACATCATCATCACTCTCCAGCGTAATATAGCGTATCTTCAGTTCCCGGTCCGACGTATTTTTCAAACCAAACTGTATCAATGCAGTCAATGGTGAAAACGTTAATGCAGGAATCTTATTATCAGTCACATCCCCGATGGCAACCATATAGGTAGTGGCTGCCAATTCCGCTGCATTTCCCGTTTGGGTAGATGTCTCCGGCATAGAAAAGGTAGCCAGGTCATTAAATGTTTTTGCTTCTTTCCGTGGAAATACCGCAATCAGCTTATGACCGTTTTCTATAGCAGCTTTTCCTATGAATTCAGCAGATTTGTCAGGCTGGTTGTCATTATACCCCGGGGTGATAGAGAAATCATAGCCGGCTCCGAAGTTGCGATTCCATAATGTAACAGCATCTCCTTTATTCCATGTATACACTCCATTCTGCAAATTGCTGCGCCCCAAAGGGGCGGACTGTTTAATAGAAGCTATAAATGAATAATCAGTCAGATTCTTGTCGGTTTCGTTCCCTCCACCGCTATTCTCATTCACTATCTTGTCCTCTTCGCAAGAGGTTAGTGCCATTGCACCCAGCAGCGCAACGCTCAATAAGTGATAAACCTTTTTCATAACTATATAAAAGTTTGTTCGATTAAATATCTTTATTTCAACAACCATTAATACATTGGTTTGTTACGCGTTGGAGTACCACTTCCAAAATAGTCGTAGGTTGGCTTCTTATAGAAACGTATCCAGTCGATTTCCATACGTGGCGTATCATTGCTAGACTTACTTTCCTGATAAGAAATATGCTTAAAGTCATTTGCCCAACTGCCATCTTTACTAGCCTGCTCTGCCGCAGCCTCACCAAGTGACCATTCATTACATCCGGCAAACGTCAACAGTAAGTGTAAACCTTCCGTATTATACTTGTCCGTAAACGGCCAATGCGTAGACGAGTTCCATGAAGCCGTTCCATTGGCTACTCCGGTATAGCTGCCATCAGTCCTCATACGTACATTCTCCTTACCATTAATACCTAAAGCAATTTCGTTATTATCTCTCCATTCCATCCAATAAATATCAAATTCATCCATATCCGATATTATCATCTGTCCTGAAGACGGTTTATACTTATCACCGGGTGAAGTAGATATATCATTCCAGTGGAAAGTCTGCCAAGCACCATTCGGATTCGCATTGGTAGCCGGATTTTCCAGCAAGTCAACCTCACCATAGGTAGACCATTGCACACCTCTGATATTTCCCTGGAACCAGACTGCCGAGTTGAAAGAGTGTTTCTTTCCACGTACACGGATTCTAACTTCCACACGAGTGCCCGGCAAAATACGTACATTACTGGATTCCCAGGAATCGGCACCCGTAGGCACACCATCAAACTTACTTGCATAGAGAGAGGAAACTCCGAAATCTCTTGTTCCTGTGATTTCTCCCGTCACGCTGATTCCCGGATCATACGCACACCACATCTTCAAATATCCATCCTGAGTCATCGTTGCATATTTTTCATTTACAACAGCTTGTACTTTCTGTGTGTTAGCCACATTCTGTGCCGCCATAAAACGTGGAGGACGATTACCGTATTGATTGGGGAGTCCGGTACCTTCTGTTAAAGCATCAATCGGGTGGAACTCATAAGAATTCAGGAATGTCCATCCTTCGGCAGCCAACGCTTCATTCGGATGCGGATCACCTTCCTTTATCAATAGTGCTGACGCAGCTCTTACCTCATCCCATTTTTCTACCGCCTTTTTATTGTTGGCTGATACAAATATCTGATCCGGATCTGTATACACCCATTGCTCATTGGTTAACTCGGTGCCCGGAGTCAAACCTGCATCCGTATCAGTAACCTTAATTTCCAACTTATCCCCATATACCGGATGAATTTCAGAATCGGTAACAAAAGACATAGACACAGAAGTGAAAGTATTCGGTCCTTTCTCTCCTTTCACCCATATAAGTTCAGATTCAGCTGTTTTATACCCGGCTTTCACCACCAATTCGCTCGGCAGATTCTCATATTTACCCGCATCTTCACTCGCATCAATATGAACGACTACATCTTCCTTAGCCGACGCTCCTACCGTAGCAACCAGAATAAATGAGCCATACTCTTTCACCGTATTGTCCGAATTGTTCTTCAATGACAAGATGGTGTAGTGTTTATCAGATACCACAATCGGACGTTCAGCCGCATTGATCTTATATCCTCTGACATAAGCGGTGATAGTACCTGATATAGGATATTTAGCCAGATCGTTCTTTACCTTAAATTCGGTAAATCCCTGTTTCTCACCTTTCTTCATAAAAAGATGACCGGCAAAGCCTTCAAAGACATCAGATGCAGGGACATCCTTTCCTTCTACATTCTTACCTGCAAAAGTCAGAACAACGTCTATATCTTCTTCGAGTGCCAACTGATTGTCTTGCTGATCTACCTTCACTGTAAAGGTCACATTATCTCCGATAGCAGCACTTTGAGTACTGATTTCGGCCACCAGATTCCGGGCTTCTCCGATAGAGATAACCGTCTCGGTGTCATTACAGCCTGTCATTGCAAGGATAAACAGGCAAATTGGTAATAATCTATAGAAATATTTCTTCATAATCTATCCTATTATATCATTATTAATGATTACCATTTCGGGTTTTGTTTCAACTTTTTGTTCAATTCCAATTCTGAAGGAGGGATCGGTAACAGATAATCCCTATCTGCATGGAATTGATATCCGCTTGGCAGTGTTCCGGCCATCGGGTCCGCCCACTTGTTATCATCAAGCGTCAGACGCTCTCTGATTCTTTTCTGATTATCCGGACTGTAAGATTTGAATAAAATTGATTCATCACCTACATAAGCACCTTTACCACGCTTTCCAACAATCAGTTTATCAGCTTTCCAACGCATGAGATCATCCAGCCGGTAACCTTGCAAAGCAAGTTCAGAACGGCGTTCACGACGGATTTCCTGTAAAACAGGAGTCAATGCATAACCGAAATCGGTGAAATTAGCATCCTTTGCCGGTGCCAGATATTTCACTCCTGCACGTTCACGAAGCGCTTTCAATGTCTTATTCGCTATATCATCGCTCCACATTTCCAGTTCAGCGGCAGCTTCTGCATAAGCCAAAAGACCTTCAGCATAACGAATAATAGGTAAAGCGGTCTCACCATTGCCACTTACAAAGGTAGTATCTATTCCCAAACGGATATGATAACCCGTCAAAGAACGTGTGTTTCCATCTCCCGCCAATTTAGGAGGACTAATAGTATTCTTCTTTTCATCCGTATATTCTTCCAGATGCATTGGGGTGGCAGTAGTGGCAGAAGCAAATTTAGCACCTTCATTCATCACCGTTTGAATCAATCTAGGGTCACGGCCTTCAAATGTTTCCTTGAAATCCTTAAATTTCTCATTTGTCGGATCAATAAATGTTCCATCGGCATTCAGATAATTATCCACCAGGCTTTGAGTAATTCCGGCAGCTCCTTCCGAGTCGACAACACCTGCCTTCAGATTACCGTTGACATCATGAAAGACGCCTTCATCACTCGAATATTTCCTCCACAATAGCACTTCGCCCATTCCTGACAAATCTTTGCTATTGAACAATGCCGCAAAAGCATCTCCCGGATTTTGCCCGGTTTTATACAGATCAATGCCACAACCGAACAGTTCATTTCCCCAGTTAATAACTTCACCCAAGAAATAATTTGATTCGTTAGTGGAAGATGCAAAATCATCGCTGCTGTGATACTTTTCCCAGGTTCCTTCATACAACGCCACATTCATTGCCAAAACCATAGCAGCTTCTTTATTGATACGAATTCCGGAATATTTGCCGCGCGAATGCAACAGATTCTTCGCCTCAACCAAATCACTCAAAATAAATCGGGCTACCTCATTACGTGCCTTTGCGGGAATCTGTAATCCTGCGATTGTTGCATTCTCATCCCAAAAAGCATCCATTACCGGAATAGAACCGAATTTCTTCAATAAATCGAAATGCCAATAGGCACGTAAAAAGTAAGCCTCCCCTTTCAACGACAGTACATCTTCGTTTTCCTGTGCTTCGGGTACTTTATAATTATGGAAAAAATAGTTCACTTTACGCAGGTTCTGATAACCTGTCTGCCAATCGGAAGCTCCGCTAAACTGGTTATTCTGTCCATGCAAACGGGCATCATACTTTTCTGCAATAATATTGTCACTATTCTTTTCTTCACTGCGAACTCCCAAACCGAACTTACTAAAAGACGGCAACGTCATATATAGTCCGTTAATATAGTTTTCAACCTGTATGGCACCTGTCAGAAAATTACCGGCTTCCGGCTTGGTTATCGGTTCTCTATCCAGAAAATCTGAACAGGATGAAAATGGTAATATTGAAGCGGCTACAAAAGCCATTATATATATTCTTTTCATATCTTATGGTTTAAAAGGTAAATTCAATACCAAATACGTAGTTTTTATTCAACGGATATACCTTTCCGTTACCATTTTGTTTCATTGGGGAAGTCAATCCCGGAGCAGTTTCGTTACTACCCCCAGCCCATGTATTTACCTGATTCAAGGTTTCAGGGTCGAATACGTCCGGCAAATTGTCAATCGTGAAGAGATTATCACAAGTGAAATACACTTTCAAGTTCTCCAATCCCATCTTCTTAACCAGTTTAGGCTGGAAGTTATAAGAAATCATCAAGTTTTTGAGTCGCATATAAGCTGCGTTCAATAAATAACGTGAAGTGTTGTAACCTACGTTCGCATTATATTCAGGACTGTCGGGTTTTGTCAGACGCGGCAGGTAAGCTCCCGGGTTGTACACATTATAATAATCCAAATGTTCTTTGAAGAAGTTGGAATCACCGCTAAACAGATAAGTACTTGCAGCCATCGGGAAATCACGTTTCATGACTCCCTGGAACAATGCGGAAACTTCAAAACCTTTATAACCGGCATGTAAGTTCAGACCGAAGGAGTAACGAGGAGTCGTATTACCGATAATTTTCAAATCACCGTGATCTTTCAATGTACCCGAACCCGGATCAATTTTACCATCACCGTTCGAATCGATATATTTCAAATCACCACGCTGCCAATCCTTATTCGGTTTGAAGAAGGACATGTCTACTCCTTTCAGATATTCATCCACTTCCTGGTTGGTGAGAAACAGATCATTTGCTTCATATCCCCAGATTTCACCTAAATCCATTCCCTGGTAATAACCTTTGTTACGAACCAGACCGGTGTGGTTGTTATAAATCAATCCTTCCGGATTATTGTATTTGGTTACCACTGCTTTGTAATCGAAGATATTGAAACCGATTCCATAACTGAAACCATTCTTCAGCTGGTCAGACCAGTTAACCGACAATTCCCATCCACGGTTACGTAACGTTGCATTATTTACTTTAGCACGTTGGTCAACAGCAATACCGCCAATATCAGGAATTGCTTCAGCCGGGCCAATCATGTCTTTGGTTGTACGTTGGTAAATATCCGCCGTAATCGTCAAACGATTGTTAAGTAGAGTCAGGTCGAAACCTAAGTTGGCATTATCCACTTTTTCCCATGTAATGTACGGGCTTACCATAGAAGGTGTTAAAGCGACTGTACCACGTACCGGAGTAGCCGAAGTGACACCGGAAAGCAACCATGCATTTGAATAGTCCGGTCTCAATGTCATGAAGTTCAGATAATCATATAGTCCGGCTCCATTCTGATTGCCTAAACGTCCGTAAGACAAACGCACTTTCAACTGTGAAACAGGCAAGCTCCATTGCTTGAAGTAGTCGGTACGGGCAATGTCATAACCGGCAGAGAAAGAAGGGAAAAATCCCCAACGATTGCCGGAAGCGAAACGTGACGAACCATCATAACGTCCGCTAAATTCCAGAAAATAGACATTCTGGTAGTTCCAGTTCAAACGGGTATAGAATCCCATGGTTGCCCAATGGTCACGCGCTTCACTATTATAGGCTTTTCCGTTTGCATTGTCAAAAGAGAATGTATCATCGCTCATCACTCCGTCTTTATACGCATACATGCTTGAGTTTTGCTGCACTTCCATCTGGAAACCGGCCATTGCCTTAAAGAAATGGTCACCCCATTGATTCGTATATGAAGACGACACACTGGGAGACAAATAATAGTTGAATTGATTTCCACGAGTCATTGATCCCCACAAAGAATTCGAATATTCGATACCGGGATAAGAATATCCCTGCCGGGGAGCGGTAACATTCTCTATGGTTCCGTCGGGCCGTGTGGTACGGGGCTGCTTCTGCAAGAATTCATCATTCTGCACATCAAAACGAACTTTCATCTCTCCGATAATGTCCCAGCCTTTCAGAGGCGTAACAGTAGCTGCAAAAGTCATGGCATCAGAAATGCGGTTCTGCGAATAGCCCACATTGTCCAGATACAAAGCTTCATTCCATGAAGGAAGATTATAAAGCCCGGAAATAGGAACTTCAGTCACCATATTAGGCTGCGAACGAGCTATCTGATGATAAAGAATAGACATATCGGGGAGCGGACGGGAAATCAGATTCAACGTGATATTGTTATTGAAGTTAAACTTCAACCAGTCATTCGGCTTGATCTGAAATTTGGTATTCACGTTGTATTTATCCAGAGAGTCTTCTACACGATCCAGCAAACCACCCTGGTAAGTATAACCCAGACCTACATAATAAGTCACTTTGTCCGATCCTCCGGAGATACTTAGATTGTGTGAATGACGCAAAGATTTGTTTTTATAGAAATAATCAAACCAGTCGGTATTGGCATACTGCGATTCACCGCCACGCCAACCGGTATTCTCCTGATTGGCGGTAATACCGGGCAGACCTTCACCATAGGGGTTCTGCAAAAACTGATTCATCAGGTCAATAGTCTCCTGTGAGAAGTATGGAGACTCACCAATTGCCGAACGGTACGCATTTTTATAATTGGCAAACTCTACAGAGTTCATCATCTCGGGCATGTTGATAGGTGCACTCATACCCACAGAACCGCGATAAGTCACCCGGGCTTTATCCTGTTTACCGCTCTTGGTCGTTACTAACACCACACCATACGCAGCACGAGCACCATACACGGCTGCTGCAGAAGCATCTTTCAATACACTGATACTTTCTATATCGGCAGGATTTACATTCTGCAAGCTCTGTTCCACACCATCCACCAATACATAAGGCTCTCCACCATTAATAGAACCGATACCGCGAATATTAAATTTGATTTCTCCGCCAACTTCACCACCGGTACCACTTTCTGAAGCATCCGAGGCAAAGTTCAAACCAGCCACATTACCTTGTAAGGCGCTAGTTACATCCGTCACAGGACGGGTAGCGATTGCATCCGCATTAACTGTAGCTACAGCCGCTGTAATAGTATTACGTTTCTGTGTTCCCATACCGACTACCACCACTTCATCCAAAGTTTTGGAGTCTTCCTTCATCACGAACCGATTCCCTGTTAGCTTAGTGATTTTCACTTCCAAAGGAGCATAGCCCACATAGCTGACAGTTATCGTTGTACCTACTTTACCGTTAATTTTAAAGTTTCCATCCAAATCGGTAATAGTACCATCAGTAGAACCTTTCACCATAACGGTTGCTCCGATTACGGACTCGCCACGTTCGTCTACCACCTTACCAGTGATAGTGCCCTGTTGGGCAAAGAGCTCCACAGGGAAGAACAGTAGAAGCATTGAAAAGAGACACACCAGTTGCATCCTAATCTGCATTTTCTTCATAACATTATATTAAAGTTAATACTAAATTTTTTGAGTTCCATTTGCCAATAGCCCACACTATCCGGCATTGAAATACACCACAAAAATAGATTGATTGGCAGAATGGCGAGTTCATAAAATCGCCAAAATGTTTCCAAAAACATCCATATTCCGTTTTTGAACGTCTTTGTGGCGGTTTTTGGAAATATTTCTTTTGTTTTAGCGGAATTAATCATACTTTTGTTTCACTAATCTCCCCTTAATAATCTTGACTGATGAAAAAAAGTATTTGGATAAAACACTTTTTCTGCTTACTGGCTTTCCTTATCGTAGGCACATTTCCAGCAATAAGTATAGGTAACCATTACGACTTTAAACTGATTGGTTCCCAAAACGGAATGCCGTCTATCATCAGCTGTATCTATACCGAACAAAAGGGATTCATCTGGATCGGTACTCCGACAGGACTAATCAGATTTGATGGAACGGAACTCAAAAAGTACACCGCACAACCCGATAATGAAAATTCCCTGCCTAACGACAGTATCCTGCAAATTATTGAAGATAATCAGCAGACAACCTGGATACTGACCACCACAGGAATCGCCCGTTATTCTCTTATTCACGACAACTTCTTTATCCCCAAACTAGATAATCAGCCCATCATTGCCAAATCGATCTGCAAAATAGCAGACGGGCTTCTCTTCGGAGGGATCAACAAGATATATAAATATTCTTATGCCACCAACACGATTTCTCTCATACGGGAATTCAAGACCGACGAGCCGTTCATTATACGATCCATACAAATGTGGAAAACCGATACCATATTGTGTCTAAGCTGGCAACAGGGAATACTGCAAATGAACCTCAAGAATTTCGAGATAACCCCATTTCCTTTCCAATACGGGAACGACAACGTAGGAATCATCATAGACTCCCAACAAAGAATATGGCTGTCAACCTACAACAATGGCGTCAAGTGTTTCTCCGCCCAGGGAAAATTGATAGCCAGCTATACCACTCAAAACTCCCGTTTGAGCAGCGACATCATATTGTGCATGACCGAATTCAAACAAAAAATATGGATGGGAACAGACGGGGGAGGCATCAATATCCTCGATCCCACAACCGGCAATATTACCGTACTCGAACATATCTCCGGAGATAATCATTCCCTTCCTACAAATACAATACTCTGCCTACATAGCGACTCTGCCGGAAATATATGGGCGGGAAGTAAACGTGAAGGGGTTATCAACATTCGTGAAGTATCCATGAGAACTTACACTAATGTTGTGTTAGGGCACAACAAAGGATTAAGTCAAAGTACGGTATTACAACTATATCAGGAACCGGCTTCCGAAGAACTTTGGATCGCTACGGACGGAGGAGGTATCAATAAATTCATTCCTTCTACAGAAACATTTGTGCACTATCCCGACACTTGGGGAGACAAGATGGTCTCCATCACCGGCTTCACACCCAACGAATTGTTAGTATCCGCCTTTTCCAAAGGTATCTTCATATTCGATAAAAAGACAGGAAAGAAGCGTCCTTTCGCTATTATGAGCCCTTCATTAAAGCATCACATCCGCTATAGCGGACAGCCAATCAACTTATACCGGGATACTCCCAATTCGATCTTAATATTAAGTTCGCCTCCTTACCGCTACCATACTTCCACCCGGCAGCTCACTCCTGTCCCTTGTGCCAAAGAAGTGAAAATAAAAGGCTTGTTGAGTTCCATTGGATATGATTCCACTGCCATTTACCTGAACGATCCTTATAACATATATAGACTGGATCGTAAAAAAGACACAGTGGAGATATTTGCAAGTGCTCCACAGGGATTCTTCAATGCTGTATCCAGAGATGACAAGGGCGTGTTCTGGATTGCAGGCACCCGTGGCCTGTACACCTATCACCCTGATACCCGCAAATTCGAAAGGATTCCTACTACCTTATTTAATGAAGTAAATACCGTGTTATGCGACAATAAAGGAAAAGTGTGGATAGGAGCTGAACAGAAACTCTTTATATGGCTCACCGATGCCAAACGTTTTGTATGGTTCGGAGAAGCGGATGGAATTTCCCCCAATGAATACTTGGCCGAGCCCCGTCTCATTTCCCCAAAAGGCAACATCTATATGGGAGGTGTAAAAGGCTTACTATGTATCAATGCGGACACTCAAATAGAAAAGAGTAGTGACTCTCCGGAAATACGCCTTGCCAAACTGACCATAAACGGAGAGAACAGGATGTATCAGCTCAATCAAGACAAGATATCCATCCCCTGGAACAGTAAAAACATTAAGATCCGTGTCATGACTTATGGTGCGGACATTCTCCGGCTCAAAGTCTATCATTTCCAAATGGGAGACCTTAAAACCGAAGGCTACAACCCTGAATTGATGATCCCATCTCTTGCTCCGGGAAGTTATCCCATCATGGTGAGCTGTAACACACAGGAAGGAAATGAAACAACTCCCCAGTTTCTTTTCACATTAAACGTACTGCCACCCTGGTACAGAAGCTGGTGGTTCGTTTCTCTCTGCATCATTGCTTGCATAGGCATTGTGGTACAAATTGTTTTCGTTCTGCTTCGACGCAAAGAAAACAAGATGAAATGGATGATGAAAGAACACGAGCAGAATGTGTATGAAGAAAAAGTTCGTTTTCTGATTAATATCAGCCATGAACTGCGAACTCCGCTCACACTCATATATGCCCCGCTAAGCCGCATATTAAAGACACTTCCTTCTACAGATGCCATTTATCCACCGTTGAAGAATATACATAAACAGGCTCAACGGATGAAAGTTCTTATCAACATGGTGCTGGATGTACGTAAGATGGAAGTAGGAGAAACCAAGTTGAAACTCCAAGCCTATCCATTCAACTCATGGATAAAGGAGATTGGTGCCGATTTTACGGACGAGGGAGCTGCCCAGGAAGTGCAAATAGATTATCAGCTCGACGACAGCATAAAAGAGGTGGTATTTGACAAGGGTATGTGTACAATCGTAGTCACAAACTTATTGACGAACGCACTGAAACACAGTCCTAAAAACACAACCGTCACTATCCGTACCAGCAAAAATGACTCATACGTCCGTGTTTCCGTTTTGGATCAGGGAGAAGGTATGCAAGAGGAAGACATGGAGAAAGTATTCATCCGTTTCTATCAAGGCAAGCAGGAAATTGGCGGTAGCGGAGTCGGACTTTCATACGCCAAGATGCTGGTAGAATTGCATAAAGGTAAAATCGGAGCCATGAACAACGAAGCGGGAGGAGCCACTTTCTTCTTCGACTTGCCTTTGGGATTAGAGTCGGGCGAAGTCATCTGCCAGCCGAAACCTTACATCAATGAATTGATTACACCGGACGTAGATCATGAGATCAACGCTCCCGAGACACTCGACTTCTCTACGCAGAATTACACAGTGCTATTGGTAGACGACAATCATAACCTGACAGATTTCCTCTCCAAAGAATTGAAATCATTATTCAAAGCAATTTATATAGCACATGATGGCCGGGAAGCTTTCGAAATAGCGCAAAAGCAAGTTCCGGATATTATTGTGAGCGATGTGATGATGCCGGTTATGAATGGATACGAACTGTGCAAAGCGGTAAAAGAGAATATCGGCATCAGTCATATTCCTGTGATTCTGCTCACGGCACGCAATGATGAACAGAGCCGACTGTATGGGTATAAAATCGGGGCAGACGCTTATCTGGGAAAACCTTTTGAGATAGACGCTCTTGTTAAGATTATACAGAACCGGCTATACAACCGGGAGCAAACGAAAGAGCACTATCAACATATAGGCAACTTCCCTCAACCGCTGGAGAGTACTTTCAGCCAAGCGGATGAAACGTTCTTGTTAAAGTTTAACAAGCTCATTTCCGAGAATATCAGCAATCCGTCTTTAGATATTCCTTTTATCTGCAGAGAGATCGGAATGAGTAAAACATCTCTTTACAACAAGTTGAAGGCTATCACCGATATGGGGGCAAATGACTATATCAACAAATTCAGGTTGGAGCAAGCCATTACTCTGATAAAAACCACCGATCTGACATTTACTGAAATATCAGATCAGATAGGTTTCACTACTTTACGTTATTTCAGTACTGCATTCAAACAGTACACAGGCTTGACGCCCACGCAGTATAAAAATGAATGCAGGAGTGAGAATAAATAAGATATTCTCACTTAAATAAGGTAGTATTGCTAATTAGAGTAGGCCCTCGTCTGCAAAGCTGAAAAATCCGTCTTCACAAACGATGACGTGATCTATCAGACGGATATTCATCGTTTCCGCCGCTTTATGGATATGCTCTGTCAAGATCCTGTCCGGTTGGCTGGGATGAATATTTCCCGAAGGATGGTTATGCACCACCGCGATTTGTGTAGCTCTTTGCAGCAATGCTTCCCGGAGAATGGTGCGCACATCGGTATAAGTTCCGTCTATGCCACCAGTACTTATACGTACCTTATCAATTAGTTTGGTTGCCTGGTTCAATAGGAGCACCCAGAATTCTTCCTGCTCCAAGTCACACATGATCGGTTGGAAAATATCATAGATATCTTTTGAGCAAGAGATTCGGAGCCTCTCTTTGGTCTCTTGCTGCTTTCTTCGTTTGCCTAATTCCAAGGCTGCCATCACTGTAATGCTCTTTGCAGGTCCCATGCCTTTGAAACGGGAATAGTCACACACTTCCCATTTTGCCAATGAATTCAGATTGTTATCACAAGACAGGAGCAGGCGTCTCATCAATTCGACAGCACTTTCTTCCGTATTTCCGGAGCCGATCAGTATAGCGAGTAGTTCGGCATCACTCAATGCGGCTGCTCCCTTCTCCATCATTTTTTCCCGTGGGCGGTCTTCCAGTGCCCACTGGTTGATGGATAGTTTGTGTTTACTTTCCATTATTAATCAAATTAAGTCACAAAGATACTCCTATATAACTGAAAAAATGAATTTTGGAAGCTATAAGTCTATTTTTAGAATCCCCTTACTTCCAAATATCGTAGTTTTGCGCTATCAAGATTAATATATAAACATCTAATAAATATGAAAAAGAGAATAAGCATCTTATCCATCTTACTACTATTAGGAATGACAGTATACGCGCAAGCGGATATCCCGCAGGTGATTCCCTCCTTACAACATTGGAATGGGGCAAAAGGCAAACTGACACTACCGGAAACAGGAAAGATTATAATCGCTCCGGAAGCAGAAAGCCTGTTGAAAGAAACTGCGGAAATAATGGCAAAAGACTTAAAAGATATGTTCGACTGGAATTATCAGGTAACCTCCGGAAAACCGAAAAATCATTCTATCTATCTGTCAGTGAAAAAATCCCCTTCATCATTGGGAGAAGAAAGCTATGAACTGGATATACGCAACCATGTAACCATCGAAGCCTCCACCGTAAAAGGAGTATTCTGGGGAACTCGCACACTGTTGCAAATGATCCATAACCAGCCTTTCGGACTCATGAAAGGAAAAGCATTGGATTATCCGCAGTATGCTCACCGCGGACTAATGATTGACGTAGCCAGGAAATTTTTCACAATGGACTATTTGCAGGATTACGTAAAAATTCTCTCGTTCTATAAAATGAATGAACTGCAAATACATCTGAATGATAATGGTTTCGTTGAGTTTTTCGATAATGACTGGAACAAAACATACGCCGCCTTCAGATTGGAAAGCGACCGTTTTCCGGGACTCACATCCAAAGATGGTTCCTACACCAAAGAAGAATTCCGCAACTTCCAGCAAATGGCCGCACGATATGGAATCAATATCATCCCAGAAATTGATGTTCCGGCACACTCACTCGCTTTCACTCATTACAATCCGATACTGGCAGCCGACAAAAAAGAATATGGTATGGATCATCTCGACCTCTATAAAAAAGAGGTATATGATTTCCTTGACACTTTGTTTGACGAATATCTCTCGGGAGATCACCCGGTATTTGTCGGACCGGACGTACATATCGGCACTGATGAGTACAACCTCAAAGAAGCGGAACAATTCCGCTATTTCACTGAATACTATCTAAAGTATATCACCAAATATGAAAAAAATCCGCGACTATGGGGAAGTCTGAAACACATGAAAGGAAATACCCCGGTAAATCTGAAAGGAAAAACGGTCAATGCATGGAATTATAGCTGGCTAGACTTAGAAACCGCACTGCAGGAAGGAGCCAAAGCGATTAATACATGCGATGCATTTCTATATATCGTACCAGCCGTGAATTACTACCATAACTTTCTGGATCATCAATGGATATATGAGAGTTGGTCACCACGAATGATGCAAGAGGGAGAAATGATAGAGCAGTCTACTAATTTATTAGGAGCCATGTTTGCTGTATGGAACGACCGTGTCGGAAATGGAATCAGCCAACAGGATGTACATATACGCACCTTTCCTGCCATGCAGGTTATGAGCGAGAAACTTTGGAAAGGAGAAAACACAAGAAACATACCGTTTGAAACCTTCGAAACGTGGTGCAGGACAACACCGGAAGCACCGGGCGTAAATCTACAAGCCAGCATAGATGGCAGAAAAGACCTAACGCTTTCCAGTCAGGAAATTATTCTGCAAGGTAACGACTCGATTCTTACCTCTATACCCGAAATTGGTTATCCATATAGTGTGGAATTTGAAATCTACGCAGATCCAAAGCCCAATATCGATGCAGTCTTATTCAAAGGTCCCCATTCTGTTTTCACCGCGAACTGGCAAAATACGGGTAAATTCGCATTCTCGCGCGACGGCTATGAATTCATCTTCCATTCCTATCGTTTGCCTGTGGAAAAATGGACAAAGGTTCGTGTAGAGGGAAATGCCAAAGGGACCTCACTTTACATAAACGGAGAGCTACAAGAACGTTTGGAAGGACGAATCGGTGTAGTTTACAATCAGAAAAGCCTGCGAAAAGACAGCATTTGGTATCAGGAAACACTAATCTTCCCATTGAAACAGATAGGCGACAAATTGCTGGGGTTTAAGGGAAGAATAAGAAATGTAATTTGCACTCCACTAAATGAAAAAAGATATAGCCTATAAAAATTTCTTCGATTTCATCCATTACTTTTTTTCCATGAAAGTATAACTTGTCTGACACCCGGGTGTCAGACAACATTCCTTTTAAACAAAATAGGAATGGTAATAGGCAAATAAAAAATGGATTACTTATAGAAATTCTTTTGGAAAGCCTCAAACTCATCCTTCCCTCTGATACAACGCTGCCACCATGCGCGCCAAAAACCTGTGCCATAGCCTATAAGCTGTATAAATGCGGCGGCAATGGAATAAACGCCAATAGACAGACTTTTATTCTGAATAGTAGAATCAATGCATACGAGCAATGCATAGAGAATGATCGGCGTGAAACTGAAGAGGCAGAAGGGGGTTCCTAATAATAGAAGCGCCACTCCCAATGTAAATACGGCTGGAAGCAAATGCACCAGTTTCAGAGAATCCGGATATTTCTTATAAAGATTAATACGGGCAATGCCGGAATTATGCACCTGCTTGAAAAATTTCTTCAAGTCAGTCCGACGTTTATGATATACCCAGGCATCAGGAAAAAGACGACAAGTGTACCCATTCTTAAAGATACGGATACTGAAATCAATATCCTCCCCAAAACGCATCTTTGAAAAACCTCCCAAAGCCTCGTACACTGCCCGGCGAACTCCCATATTAAAACTACGGGGATAGAATTTGTCCATCTTCTTTTTTCCGCCACGGATACCTCCGGTCGTGAAGAAAGAGGTCATGGAATAGTTAATTGCCTTCTGAATATCAGTGAAAGAATCGTGTGCACGGTCGGGGCCACCAAAAGCATCGGCAGGAGAAGTGGTAATCTCCTTCTCTACCGCATCGAAGTAGCCTTCGGGAAGGATGACATCAGAATCCAATATAATAAGGTACTCTCCTTCGCTACGTTCTGCTCCGTAATTACGGGTTTGTCCCGGACCGGAATTGGGTTTAGAGAAATATTTTATATTCAACCGATCTGCATACCGGCCTACTACTCCTTTGCAGGGAATGGAAGAACCATCTTCAACAACAACAACTTCAAAATCCTTAAAGTGTTGCACTGTAAGACTTTGCAATAATTCATCCACTTCATCGGGACGATTATAAACGGGAATTATGACGGAGTAACGCATATCAAAAACGGGATATAACTATTGATATGCAAAGTAAGACAAAAAAAAGGAAACTGCTTCTCTGATTGACAAAAAATAAATGGAAGGAAGATTTGTCTTCCTCATTTTTACTAAAAGCATTAAAGCAGCCAACTCATAAGCCTCATCCGGCTACCAGAATCTATATCTTGCTTTTGCAATGCTTCCAGAACATCACGAATAGCCGCAGCCAAATGATTATCTACGGTTTTCACTGAAATCCCCAGGATTTCCGCCACTTCTTTATTCTTTAAACCATGATACTTGACCAGCATCAACACATTTCTTCTTTTTTCCGGTAAACTTTTAATAATGGAATGAATTTGGCTGATTTCTTCTTTGGAAACGATGGTGGTTTCCGGAGTTACCGAACAATAAAACAACTCGTCGTGTACATCTTCTAAAGTAAGATAATCCCAACGCACTTCTTTTCGTTTCACATCGATCGCCTTATTTTTCGTCAAGACATAAAGATAGGTAAATATATTATCCACGTCGGCTTTATGCCGATTCACCCATAAAGAGGTGAAAACTTCTTCCAGTGTCTCTTCTGTTAACTCCTTATATTCTAAAATGGTATTCGCCACACTATATAGACGCTTATACATCAAGTGATACAACGCTTCAAAAGCTTTCGAATCATCTCTGCGTATTTTATTATACAGCTCACTTAACATGTGATTGTCTATTTCCATAGTAGTCGATGTTGTGTTACATTTGCAAATATACTATTTCTCATCTTAATAAGAAAAATATCATTAAATACATAAAAATCTCCGCATGTATTCTGATGCTGACTTCATGCGATGCATATTTGGACAAACAGCCGGACGATGCCATGACTATGGAAATGATCTTCCAGAAACGAGCTTCTACCCAAAAGTACTTGGTGAATGTATTCAGCTACATGATTGATGAATCTCATACGGCACAAAATACACCTTGGCTGGGGGCATCGAATGAAGCTTCCATCACTTATATTGATAGAGGATATTGTTATATGAACAACGGTTCATGGTCACCGGATAATCCTCCGTATGTTGCTTTTTGGAGGGCCTATTATCAAGGGATTCGGGAAGCCAATATCTTTATGCAGAATGTAGACAAATGCCCGGAAATCAATTTCGAAGAAAAGCTCCGTTGGAAAACCGAGGCACGCTTTATGCGCACTTATTACTATGCGATGCTAATGCGTATGTATGGCCCTGTAGGGGCGCCAAATTAGATTGTGCAACAACGCGAATCGTATTTTGATATGTAACTCTTTGATAATCCGCATTATATACCTCAAAATCGGTTGCCCGTGTAAAAAATTAGATTGTGCAAAAAGTAAATTCTGGTAAATTTTAACGAATTCCCAAGGTGTTTTTGGGGGCAAAACCGGGGTGTAAATTCAATTTCATTCAATTCTGCTTTAATTTTAGTTTAATTTTCCGTCAGTTTTCCCCCTGTTTGGCAATTCCCCCCGCATGCATTAAAAAAGGCCTCTTTCCGGCTCGTACAGGGCGTTTCAGGGGCATTTGCCGGGAACACCCCATGGTACTTTTTCAACCATGTGAATCCCTGCACCTTGCAGGAGTGACAAGCGTATATCCTGTAAAAGGAAGGGAACCGTCTGTCCCCTGTCTCCAGAACCGTATTCAGGAATGGGGTTACACTTTGGGTACATTCCAATTTCAGGGCAAAGTGTTAAAAGGGGGGATTGGGGTTACACATGGGGTTACGGATGGGGTTACACTCCCCGGCGCATTTTGAGCCTCAAACCCTTCCTGCCGATTACCGACCGTTCCATATCGACCCGCCGACCGGAGCGCCCCTTCCCAACGCCCCGGTCGGCAATTCCTTTGATATTTGTCAGCAATATTAACCATGCTGGAAGGTATTTCTGCCGCCACCCTCGGTATTCACCCGTAGTCCGCTTGTTTTCAGGCAATTAAATCTCGCGGAAGCTGAAAAATAAAGCCCTCTTCACTTGGATTTCCCGCAAATGAGTAGCACCTTTGCCGTGCGACCCGCACATCGAACAATAAGGCAAAATTACAACGGATAAACGTTATAAAAACACTGTAGCTATGGAATACTTCAACAACACTCTTTGCATCAGCCACCCGGAACTGATACCCGGCATCATGTCGGAATACAACCTGAAGGTTCTCCGCCACCGCGGCAGGGTGCTTCAGATGCGCCGTGCCTGCCCCGACACGCCCGCGCTCTTCGCCCTCGACAGCCTCCCCGCCAGATACCTTGTGAAGGTCTACCGCCGTTACCCGGACCTGAAGGCGCAGGCGGAAAGCGGACCGTTCGCGGACAGGGTCGAGCCCGACGGCGCGGCCCTGGACTTCTACCGGCGTTACCGGTTCCCCGACGGGAGGCACCTTTCTACTGCGAAGCAGGAGGAATACGCGAACAACGCCTCCATCCTGAACGCCTTCCGCGCGGTGCTGGAACGTCCGGACGGCCGTCGGCATCCCCCCTGCGCCCGTGACTTCTGGCGCATGGCCGCCGGTGCGCTGCCCTTTGTCGCCGCCCGTTTCCCCCACAGCCTCCCGGAACACCCGCGCCGTCTGCAGGAGAAATACGAGGCGTATCTCCGGGAAGGCTACGCGGTGTTCGTCACGGGCATGTACGGGACCCGCAACGCCGCCAAGGTCGACGACGACGACAAGGAGAGCCTCCTTGTCCGCCTGCTCGCCGATGCCCGCAACCTCGACAACGCGCAGATAGCGGCCCTCTACAACACGGTCGCCCGCGGGCTGGGGTGGAAGACGCTCACCGCCTCCGCGGTGGGGATATGGCGCAGGAACCGGGACCTCGTGACCTCCGCCGGACGGCTGGGCGGCACGCGGTTCCGCAACCAGCGTGCCATGCAGGTGAAACGCTCCCGTCCCACCGCCCCGCTGCTGTACTGGACGCTGGACGGCTGGGTCTCCGAACTGCTATACCAAAAGACGAAGGAAGTGAACGGGCACAGAGTCACCACCTACACGAACCGCCTTACGGTCGTCATCGTCCTGGACCCCTGCATCGACTACCCGGTAGGGTACGCCATCGGCGAAAGGGAAACTCCCGACCTTATCAAGGCCGCCCTGCGCGACGCGTCAAACCACACCGCCGAACTTTTCGGACACCGGTATTACCCCACCCAACTGCAGAGCGACCACTACGGGCGGGGGAAACTCACCCCGCTTTACCGGGCCATGAGCCGGATCTACACGCCCGCCCGCGTGCACAACGCGAAGTCGAAGGTGATCGAGCCGTTCTTCAACCGCTTCAACAGGAAGTACTGCCAGCATTGCACCAACTGGGGCGGTTTCGGCATCACCTCGGACCGCGACCTTCAGCCGAACAGCGAATACCTGAACAGGCACCGCCACGACTTCCCTACCGGGGAGGAGTGCCGCCGGCAGCTGGCCTCCTTCATCGAAAGGGAGCGTGCCGAAAAACGTGACGAATACGTCAGCCTGTTCGAGAAGTTGCCCGAAGAAAGGCGGATGATTCTTTCCGAGGAGCAGTACCTGCTCATGTTCGGCGAGGAGACGGGCTTCCGCAACGCGCTTGAGGGCACGGGTCTCCGCCCGACACTCCTAGGGGAGAAACGGACATACGACTGTTTCGACCCGAAGTTCCGTGAATACGCGCATGTCCGCTGGTCGGTGAAGTACGACCCGGACAACCTCGACCGGGTGCTTGCTGTGAACGGTGACGGCACGCTGCGCTTCATGCTCGAGAAGAAGCACGTGCAGCCCATGGCGCTTGCCGACCGTAAGGAGGGCGATGCCGGGGAACTGGCCCGTGTCAACAGGTTCAACGAGGAACTTGAACGTGACATCGGCACGCGCCTGGGTCACGCCTACGAAAAGGTGGAACAGCTCTTCGGGGACCACCCGCAGCTCGACGTGGCCACCCGGCTGCTGCTTTGCGACAGCCGGGGACGGAACAAGGTGCACAAACGGACCAGCCGTTCCGCGCCGCCGGAGGAGGATGAGGAGAATATTTTCAACCTGTACTGACAACTGAACGGACGGCAATAAAATTTAAACCGTAATACATGCGATGGAAACAAAAGCAACAAAAGTGACAAAAATAACCGGAAATGAAAATATCCCCATCCGAAAAAAAATCTGGGGCCAAATAGTAACGGAACTGGTCAGCGGGCACGGCATGAAAGTCGCGCCTGCCTGCCGTCTGTTTGGCCGTTGCCGTCAGGCTTTCTACCAGTCGAAAGCCGACCTCATGTCAGAGTTGAAACGTGAACGCACAATCCTGGAAAACGTGGTGGAAATCCGCAAGGAGGATCCGGGCATTGGCGGCTATAAGCTCTGGCTCATGCTCTGCGCCCTGTTCGGCCGGGGCTTCATGCCCGGCCATGACAGTTTCTACATGCTCTTGCGCCGTCACCGTCTGATGCTTCCCCCTCGTAAAGTCCGGCATACGACAGACTCCAACCACCGCTACCACAAGTGGAGGAATCTGGTGAAAGGTCTTGTCCCGACGGAAGCCAACCAGCTATGGGTGGCAGACATTACCTATATAGATCTTGCCGACGGGAATGTGTGTTACCTGCACCTGATAACCGATGCTTACTCTCATAAGATCATCGGTTGGGCGCTTGCCGACACGCTGCGTGCCGCCATCACCAGGCAGGCCTTGGAACAGGCCATCAGCCAGGTCGTGGACATGAAGGGCAGCAAAAACCTTGAGGGGCTGATCCATCACTCCGACCGTGGCGTGCAGTATTGTTGTGACGATTACGTAGGCATGCTGCAGGCACATGACATCGCCATCAGCATGACCGGGGACCACAACCCCACCGACAACGCCATAGCCGAGCGGACCAACGGTATCATAAAAATCGAGCGCATCTACGGTCAGCGGCATTTCAACGACATGGAACATGCACGTAATGTCATTGGCAGGTACATCCATTTCTATAATTACTGCCGACCCCACATGAGTATCGGGTATAAAGTGCCGGCACTGGCACATTTGGAACGGGGAGAACAAAAAAAAATGTGGAAACTGAAAAAATATCCCTCAGAAAGTGTCCAGAATGAAAATAAAGACGTATCATTGCAAAGCCGAACAACAGGACCGGACTCTACGTGTCCGGAGTATCTGACTATTAAAACAGTACGACTCTTTATGGACTGTCTACTTATATAGTACGATTATTCGGAAAGTGTCTACTTACTTCGTTTATAAAACAAAAAAGTGTCTAGTGAAATCAGGAAAAGACACAAAATCCATGCGGTCAGACAAAACGGTGTTTTAAATGCTTTTTAAACAGCTTTTAAACGGTATTTAAAATCGTTTTAAAACAGAAGTTTTTTTCTCTTGATCTACTCGATTGGATATTCTGTCTTTATAAGGCAGGCAGATGCTGAAGTGTACATTCTAATTTCAGAAGATGCACAATCTAATTTCATGATCGCAGAAGTTAAGTTTGGAACGTGCACAGGTTGTTAAAGACTTGTTGGTTAAGAAATATGGTTATCTCTGCCGATAGACTGAAAGTTGCAGCCGGTGGTGGTGTCGATAAGTTCGGTCAACCGATTCTGAATCGTGTTGTATTGGTAGAATCAGCTCAATAATACATTTGATATTGTAATATAGATGCGGCTGTTAAGTGGGCCGTATTTATGAAAGGAAAGACTTGCTCAGGTAAAGATATCCCCTTGGATACTTTACTTGGGCGAGTCTTTTTGTTTCCAATGATTTGCATATCCTATAATTTTTTGCGAATATTGCAATCAAATGCATGGGTCTTAGACATAAGTTTCTTACTTTTGAACAAAGATTCCGGTTTTTATGATTGTTACTATGAAATGTAGATACCTTCTATCTTTAGTCTTTTTATTGCATATATGGGTATGCAAGAGTAATGTTATAGATAATAGTGTCTATGATTATGGTCTCACGTTTCTGGCTCATTCTACCAATCAGGATCAGCGGACCAATCTGGATCTTACTCCTGCGGCTTCTTTGTCTTTTCCCGAGGACGGTTTCTCGGTGGGATTCGATATAAAGTTGAGAAATGAGCTGTATACTTACGGGTATGTTGTACGGGTCATAGCAGATGATTCTTCCTGCTTTGATTTTATCTCTTACCTGCTTTATTCCCGTTTTAATATTGTATTGACCGACAAAGACCGGGTGGTCAAGAATACAGAGATTGCAGATTCGGTAAAGATTGTAGCGGACAAATGGATACATGTCGATCTGCAATTCACAAAAGATCAGATTCATATTGCCGCAGACGGTATCCAGGCGGAAATCAATCATTCCCTGAGCAACTTTAAGGATATCAAGATCTATTTCGGAGGCAGTAAGCATCCTCGTTTTTTCTCTACAGATGTACCTCCTATGACCATTCGTAATATAGAACTTGTTGATTTTCAAGGTAAACTGCTTTATAAATGGGAATTGGCTGCTCATGATAAAGATGAGACTTACGATAGTGTCAGAAATAAACAGGCTTTTGTACGTAATGGTGTTTGGGAGATAGATAAACATACTAAATGGGCGGCACTAGCTTCGTTGAATGTGCGTCATATCAATCCGCAGGTGGCTTATGACGATGTGTCGGGACGTTTTTTCATAGCAGGAGGCGGTTCGTTATTTGTTTATGATGTGAAGGCGAATCGTATTGATTCGATTGCTTATAAAGGACATCCTTATATAGGAGCTTCCAGCCAGATGATTTTTGATGCCAAACGAAACAGGCTCTTATCTTATACACCGGATTCTAACGATTTGAATGTCTATGAGTTTGACCGGAAATGCTGGACATTAGAAACTCCGGTAATGATTGATACCCGCCAGCATCATAATCGTATTATCAATCAGAAGAGAGATGAACTGATTGTTTTTGGTGGCTATGGTAATCACCGGTATAATTCACAACTGAGCAGAATAAACCTGTCTGATCCGCAGGGATGGTCGATCAGTTCCCTTGATTCCTGTCTGTTTCCGCGCTATCTAAGTGCGATGGGGGCGGAGAATGAAGACTACTTATTGATCATGGGTGGTTATGGCAATCAGTCGGGTAAGCAGGAAGAATCTCCAGGAAACTTCTATGATCTTTACCGATTGAATTTGAAAACAGGCAAATGTGCCAAGTTATGGGAGTTTGTGAATGACAGGCAGCACTTTACTTTCGGCAATTCAATGATTGTTGATACACCGTCGAATAGTGTATATGCTTTGACATATAATAATGACCGGTATAATACTTTTGTTTATTTGAGCCGGTTTGATATAGAGACCGGACAACCGGTTCAAGAAGTGATGAGTGATTCCATTGTTTATAACTTCCTCGATATTCATTCTTATTGTGATATGTTTCTGCAAAAAGAGACATCTTCTATTTATGCCGTGGTGTTGCAGGAAAAAGAGCCCGGAATATCTAAAATCGAATTTTATAAACTAGCATTTCCGCCTTTGTCTAAGGAAGATATTTTGCCTCATCAGACTGGTAGAATGAAGTCAGTGATATTGATATCCGGTATTTTGGCGGGACTACTGTGCCTGATAGGAGGAAGTATATGGTTATTGCATAGTAAGAGAAAGAGAAAAGTGAATGTGGCAGTCGGTCCGGTTGCTACGGAAGAAGTAAAAGACAGATCGGTCAAAGAAGAACCGACCGAACAAAAAGTATCTTCCGTTTTATTATTGGGTGGATTTCAGGTCTTTGATAAGCAAGGCGATAACATCACGGGAGATTTTACGCCTACTCTTAAGCAATTATTCTTGTTTTTACTGCTGAATACCATCAAGAACGGAAAGGGAACGACTTCTCAATGTCTGGATGAAACCTTTTGGCTCGATATGAGTAAGTCCAGTGCGTCGAATAATAGAAACGTGAATATCAGAAAGCTAAGGCTGGTCATAGAGAAAATCGGAGATATCAATATTGAAAATAAGAACGGCTACTGGTATATGAATTTGGGGAAAGACGTGACCTGCGATTATCAGGAAGTGATGAGATTGCTGGATCAGATAAAAGATAAAGATACCATTACGGACAAAAAGATAATCAATAAAATCATATCCCTGGCGAGTGCCGGCGCATTGCTCCCTAACGTCAGTGCCGAATGGATTGACGAGTATAAGTCAGCCTACTACGTTCTGTTGACGGAAATACTGCTTTCTGTGGTCAACCGTTCCGATATAAAAGAAGATTCCAGGCTTTTGCTGAAAATATCAGATGTAATTCTGCTTGTTGATAATATAGACGAAGACGCTATCCGCACTAAATGCAGAGTCTTGTATCAGATGGGGCAGAAAGGTTTGTCCAAGCAAAGTTTCGATAAGTTCTGTATTGAATATGAACGTTTGCTGAATGCCAAGCCTGATTTCTCTTACGATGATATTATAAATTCACTCTAAATTAATCCTCTATTAATAATTTTCCGGTACTTTCTGTTGGTCGGTGAAGAGATAGTTCCTCATCGATAGCGAGGTATGCCTTCATCGATATTAGATCCTGTCCTCATCGGTGCCCGAAATAAATCCTTGCGATGTAAGGCACTCATTATACCATCAAATAATAATTGTTTTTTTATCATGAAACCGTCATTGATAACTAGATACTTATGCGAAAATGATGAAATGCTTTATCGCTATTAATCTAAAATTAATATGGCATTAAGGACTGGAATTCTATATTTGCTTCAGAAACGGACGGGATATCTTCCACTATGTTTCTGATGGCTTGAGCGGATCAAACTATAACCTTATAAAATGATGGAAATATGAAAAACGACACTTCTTAATTACTGCTTGGACTTACTTGTCAGAGAAAGTTTTCTTGAGATGAAAACGGTTTGAATTAATTAATGTTAATCTATAAATTATGAAAATAGGAAAGAACAAAGATCATTTGCAAAGAGTTTTTTTAAGGTTCCTTTATTTGATAATGGGGAGCATTCTTTCTTTGGATTCTGTTATGGCGCAGGAAAACTTGAAAGTTTCTGGGCAGGTGACAGACAATAAAGGAGAAGCCATTATCGGAGCCTCAGTGAAAGTACTGAAAACGGGTACGGGGACTATTTCTGATATGGATGGTAAGTTCACTATCCAGGTTCCTGTGGGAACAGAACTAGAGATAGGATATGTCGGCTATAATCCGAAGAGAGTGAAAGTGGTGAATAAAAACTTCGTAACGATAGTCCTTGAGGAGAATGTGGTAGCATTGGGCGATGTAGTTGTTGTCGGATATGGCATTCAGAAAAAGGAAAGTTTGACGGGAGCTATCGGAAATCTGAAAGTAGATGATATCGTAAAGACCAAGGCACCTAGTTTGGCACAGGCCATTCAGGGAAAAGTTGCCGGTCTGCGGATCAGACAGGAAAATGGAGAGCCGGGTAAGTTCAGTTCCAATATCAATGTCCGTGGCTTCGGAACTCCTTTGTTTGTGATTGACGGAGTAGTGAGAGACGGTTCCAGCGAATTTCAACGGCTGAATCCGGAAGATATTGAAAGCATATCTTTCCTGAAAGATGCTACTGCCTCTATCTATGGTATGAATTCGGCGAATGGTGCCGTGATTGTTACCACCAAGAAAGGGGCTACAGGCAAACCGCGTATTACGTTGAACGCCAATGTCGGCATTACTTCTCCTACCAATGTGCCGGAGATGGCCAACGCCGGACAATATATGACCATGCGAAATGAGGCGGAAATCAATGCAGGCAGACCGGCTTATATCACAAAGGACGAATTGACCAAATGGCAGCAAGGTGCTCCCGGTTATGAGAGTGTAGACTTGTATGATGCCGTTTTCAATAAGCACGCCACACAGTTTCAGACGACTCTGTCCCTGGAAGGTGGTACCGACAAAGTAAGTTATTACGGTAGTTTCGGTTATGCCACCGATAACAGCTTGTTGAAGAATAACGCATTGACTTATGATAAATATACATTCCGTTCCAATGTCAGTCTGAAGATTACCAAAGACCTGACAGCCAGTATCAATCTTGGCGGACGTTATGATACCACCAACCGTCCCTGGTTTCCTTTCTATGATATATTTAAGAGTACGCGTGTAAATCCGCCTACTACTTCTATCTATGCCAATGACAATCCGGATTATTATAATAACTTCTCTTATGTCCCTAATCCGGCAGCTATGATCGATGCCGATTATACCGGCAGCGCTAAAGAGCGGAATAAGAATTTGCAGACACAGTTTGCATTAGAGTATAATATTCCTTATGTAAAGGGGCTGAAGGTGAAAGGTACTTTTATCTACGATTACAATAACTACGGATATAAGGCTACGCGGAAAGGTTTTAAAACATATACCTATGGCGAATATACGGGCGAGTATACAGCGGCAGATGCCAACTATCCAGCTTTACTCCAGGATAATCGCAGAGAATCGGAGCGGGTGGATATGCAGTTCCAGACAAACTATAGCAGAACGTTCGGCAACCATACCATCGGAGCTACTTATGTCTTCGAAAGACGCGAAGAGAAAGCAAACTGGATGAACGGTGAACGCAAGTTTGACTTTTTCACAATCGGTGAACTGGACAATGCACGCGAATCTGACCAAAAAGTATCCGGTTCCTCGGAACACCAGGCTTATCTTTCTCATATCGGGCGTCTGACCTATGATTATAAAGGCAAATATCTGGCAGAGCTTGCTTGCAGATACGACGGTTCTTATCGATATGCTCCGGGCAGCAGATGGGCATTCTTTCCGTCCGCTTCCGTAGGATGGAGAATTTCGGAAGAGAGCTTTATCAAAGACAACTTCAAGTTTGTCGATAATCTGAAACTTCGTTTCTCTGCCGGTCGTTCGGGGCAAGATGCCGGTGATCCGTTCCAATACTTCTCCGGTTACACGTTGAACAGTGGCGGATATGTATTCAGTCAGGGAAATTATACCAATGGAGTGGCTTCTCCTGTGATGATCAATAAGAATCTGACCTGGATTAAAGTAAATATGTATAATATTGGTATTGACTTTTCAATCTTTAACCGGCTGATCGCAGTAGAGTTTGATATTTATCAGCGTGACCGCAGCGGTCTGTTAGCCGACCGTTACGGCTCTCTTCCCAATACATTCGGTTCCAAGTTGCCACAGGAAAACCTGAACGGCGACCGTACGAGGGGTATTGAATTTACATTGACTCATACCAACAAAATCGGTGATTTCCACTACAGTGTATCCGGTAACTTTAACTTGGCGCGTACCCAACGCCGTTATATAGAGAGCGGTCCTTACAAGAGCAGTATGGAAAGATGGAGAAACCAAGCATCCAACCGCTGGGGAGATTTTATCTGGGGGTATCAGACGGACGGACGTTTCCAGAACTTTGACGAGATTAATACATATCCGATTCAGAATGGGGATAACGGAAATTCCAAGGAACTTCCCGGTGACTACATCCTGAAAGACGTAAACGGTGACGGAGTGGTGAATGATCTGGACAAGACTCCTTTGTTCTGGTCCGGCAGCCCGTTGATTCACTATGGTTTCAATGTGGAAGCGTCCTGGAAGAACTTCGACTTCTATGCTCTTTTCCAAGGTTCTGCCCTGTACACGGTGCAGTTTGATGAGGTATACGCAAAGATGCTCTGTTTCAAGGGTGGCAATACCCCCGAATACTTCTACGACCGTTGGCATCTGTCCGATCCGTATGACTCGAACAGTGAATGGATACCGGGAGAATGGCCGGCCATCCGTCTGGAGCAGGACATGGGATCGTTCTATACGAGGGATTCGCAGATATGGCGTAAGAACGCTTCTTATCTGAGACTGAAAACAATTGAGATCGGCTACACCTTCAGTCCCCGACTGATGCATAAACTGGGTATCGGTAGTTTAAGAATCTATGCGAACGGAAATAACCTGTTTACTATCTGTGACCCGTTTGTAAAGGCATTCGATCCGGAAAAGATTGAAGGAGACTATAGTGCCGGATTGAATTATCCTCTAAATAAGAGCTTTAACTTTGGATTGACCTTGAACTTTTAAAGAAGATGATTATGAAAATATATAGTTGTTTATTATTGGGAGCCATGTTTCTGCTAGGCGGATGTAGCGATTTGCTTGATATCGATCCGAAGAATAAAATTCCGGCGGATGAATTGTTCTCCACTCCAGAAGGGGTACAGGCACATATGGCCAATCTGTATGGTCGTTTGCCTATCGAAGATTTTACCTATTCACCGAATCGCGGCTTCAATGTGGGAGTCGGTACGGATGTGAATAATGCCGGTTTTATGGCTGCTCATTTTTGTGATGAGGCTATCCATCCGGAGTACAATGACTTTGGAGAAGAGTGGTTCGATTATTGGGAAGACGGTTATAAACTCATTCGTGATTTAAACAGTCTGTTGGTTACTATTCCTACACTGACCAGTATTACCGAACAGCAAAAGAATGAGATCAATGCGGAAACTCATTTCCTGAGAGCTTATACCTATTTCGCCTTAGCCAAAAGATACGGTGGGGTACCTATCATTAAAGAACCGCAGGAGTATAACGGTAATATCGAAGAACTGCGTGTCCCCAGAAATACGGAGAAAGATACTTGGGACTTTGTTCTGGAAGAATGTGACCAGGCAGTATCGCTTTTTGGAGATGCGAATGAGGATGATGTGTTGAGAGCGAACAAATGGGTAGCATTGGCGCTGAAGTCAAGAGCCGCTCTGTATGCTGCTTCCGTTGCCAAGTTTACTCATCAGCCTTATGTCTCTTTCTCAGGTCCGGCTGTTGACCAGAAGCTGGTAGGTATAGAAGTTATATCGGCCGATCATTATTATGATGAATGTATATCAGCCTCACAGGAAATCATGAATAGCGGTAAGTTCGGTCTTTACAAACCTTCCCCCGCTACTCCGGAAGAAGCGACAACCAACTATCAGAAGCTATTTGAACAGCCTTTCCAATGCCTGGACGGACTGAAAGAGCCTATCTTCATGAAAGCCTATGCTGCAAATACCATTTTGGCACATAACTATGATGTCTGGTTCAGCCCCCGTCAGATGATCCTCGACCCGAATCTCTATCCCGGTCGTATGAATCCGACACTAGATTTTGTCGATTCTTTTGAAGATTATACGGATGATGGAACCGGAACACCCAAACCGATCAGCACGCGTGTGGATGGAAATGAAAGTGATTATAATGGATTTAACCTATCCACTCGATACCTGTCTTTCCCGATAGATAAACCTTACCAGGCATTTGCAGGTCGTGATGCCCGTTTGAATGCGATGGTGTTATTCCCAGGACAGAACTTTGGGAGTACGAAGATCATTATCCAGGGTGGCCTGGTAAAAGCTGACGGTTCCGGTTATCATTACAGGACTCAGGCTTCGGAGAAGGGGCAGGATGGTCTGATCTATTATACTTACGGAGCGGAGAAAAGCACGGAATATTCAGGATTCGATCCGACTTTGGGACACTATACCCGCAGCGGGTTTCTGTTTAAGAAGTTCTTGCAGATAGAAAATCCGGTTGAGCAGGCATGGAGTAAAGGTACACAGCCTTGGATCGATTTCCGTTATGGGGAAATTCTTCTCAACTATGCAGAAGCCGTTATCGAAAAGACAACCTCTACTTCTGCTGAAAAACAGGCTGCACAAGACGCTTTGAATGCGATCCGCAAAAGAGCGGCTCACAAAGATGACATTGCATTAACTCAGGCGAATGTTCGCAAAGAACGTTTTGTCGAGCTGGCATTTGAAAACAAGCGCAGATGGGATTTGTCACGTTGGAGAACTTTCCATAAGGAATTTGAAAACCGAGTGAGAAAGGGACTTGTACCTTTCCTTGACCTGCGGACAAATCCTGCGCATTATGTATTTGTACGTGTCAATCCGTTGGGCATTGAATCAAAGACCTTTGATTATAGCTGGTATTATAAGAGTATCCCGGGTACGGGGGCTAATGGTCTGGTACAGAATCCTTAATTAGTATATTCTAAAATATAGATTAGATATGAAAAAGCTTCTATTTTTATTATGCGTTGTAGTAGCAGGCAGTATGTTTTACTCTTGCGAAAAAGATAATCTCGAAGGGCCGGACGCAATCTTTGCCGGTGAACTGAGAGACCGGAAGACCGGAGAACTCATTCAACAGGAGATATCGGACGGTTCCCGTGTTTATTTCATCGAACAGGGGTGGGGAGATAATCCTCCTGTTCAGAATATGGTCGTTAAAAAAGACGGAACGTTTTATAACGGTATGATTTTCTCTGGTGACTATAAAATCATCCTGAATCGTGGGAACTACGTTCCTTTGGATACTCTGGATATGAAAATAAAACCGGGAAAGAATTATCAGGTCTTCGAAGTGAATCCTTATTTGCGGATCATTGAACCGGAAATATCTGTGATTGGAAGAAAGGTAGTGGCGAAATTCAAACTGGAGCAGGTGACCAGTAACGAGGTCTATCGCATTTCGTTGTTCGCACACTCTCACATTGATGTATCCAACAAACTGAATATTGTCAACCGGACAGAAGAACTGAACCGTTCCATTATCGATGGTGAGGCCTTCGAACTGTCTATCAATCTGGACGACTACACTTCTACGCTGGTTCCGGGCAAGAGTTATTATTTCCGGATCGGCGCACAGTCTCACGGAAGCGAGACAAAGTACAATTATTCGGCATCTGTACAGTTGGACATTTAGCATAAAAACGGAAAAGCCATGAGAAAATATTTACAGTTGGTATTCCTTGCGGTCTCTGTCTTTTGTTCAGAGATATTGTTGGCAGAATCTCGTGATCCGGTCCGGATACTGGATTTGAGGACGCTCAATGAACTTGATCTGAAAGAACAGGAGAAGGCGGAGCGACTATGGGACATTATGCATACGACAGCTACCTTGCAAGGCATTGTGAATCGGAATAGTCCGCGATTGTACATTCGCTATGTCAAGAACGGGCTGGGAGAGAATGTCGATGATTATTGGTGGAATAAATACCGTCAGGAAGGACAGTGGCTGGCGGGACGTGATACGGTAGCTTACACCGAACTGTCGGATGTCGTGACCGTTTTCAGAAAAGAAATACGCGGAGTGGTTGTTTATGACTCAAAAGTAGCATCTACCAGTAATATTGCTTCATCTGTGGCGGGAATCGAGAATCTGATAGCTGTGCGCTATGACATTTCTCCCAATAGTCTCTATACCCGTTTGGTGCTGCAAGGACCGAAGCTGGCTGTGAAATGCTGGCTGGTGAACAAAGATGGTTCTTCTCTTTTCACGGGCAAAGGAAAGATTGCCGGAACCGGTCAACCTTCGACAGGATCTCTGAAAATCGATCCCTATGTATGGTTTATAGAGAAATACCTGAAGAAAGGATTATGCAATACGGAGTACGCTGCTTATTACATCGACCAGTTCTGGCGTACCGATCCTACCCGGACGGTAACGAACCATCACCAGTTGACCAATCATGACTTTTTTGTCAGCAAGAAAGCTTTCTTCTTTGACCTTTCTCCTTGGGGAGACGAGCCGGCGACAGATGATCCGACACAAAAAGAAGGATTGGACTTGCAGATACTGGAAACTTTTCTGCAAGAAGCCTATAAGCAAAATAAAGGAAAGAAATTCTGCTATGTCGGAGGTTTCCCGAGCTGGATTTATAAATATACGCAGCATGCCGGTGGAAAGCATGAAGATGTAGCTACCGAGTGGGAATTTTCTCGTATTATCAGTGCTTATAACGCCTTTAAGGATGCCGATGCCATCGGACTGGGAGCATTGGCTAACTCCTCCTTCTGGCAGCATTTTCCTCTTCAGGAAAAGTATCCCCAAAAGTGGGTGACACATCAGGAACTGATGGACAGAGGCTATCTGAACAGTGACGGAACAATCAACTTCCAGGGACGGAATTTTATCCTCTTCTATGTAGGCGATTATGATTCCTCCTCCTGGATTGCTCAGACTACCCCTTTCCTGTGGGACGAACCCAGCCGGGGAGAAGTGCCTTTGATGTGGTCTGTCAGTCCTGCACTTGCAGAACGCGTTCCGATGGTGATGCATAATTATCGGGTGACGGCTACTCCGAATGATTATTTTGCCGCTGCCGACAATGGTGCCGGATATTTAATGCCGGGTATGTTGCAAGCGCCCCGGCCGGTGTCCGGATTGAAAAGTGGATTGAGTGCATGGGCAAAGCATTGCAGCAAGTATTATCAGAAGTGGGGATTGACCATTACAGGATTTGTGATCGACGGCGAAGCCCCCGGACTGGATTCAGACGGATTGGACTGTTACGCATCGTTCAGTCCGAATGGAATAGTTCCGCAGAAGATGCCTTTGACATTGCTGCACAATGATATGCCGGTGATCCGGGCAGATTATGATATTGTAGATCATGATTACCGCAAGGCAACGGATGTGATTGTGGAAAGAGTAGAGAAACGTCCGGTTCCTTTCCATTGGTTCAGAGCCATATTGAAATCACCTTCCTGGTATAAAGGGATTTGTGATGAATTGAAACAGCGGCATACGAATATTGAATTGCTGGATGCACCGACATTTTTTGAACTCTATCGTATCTATCTGAAGCAACATCCGGATGCTGCTGCCGGAAAGATAACGATGAACTAACTAAATTAATGAACAGACATATTCATATAGAATGATGATGAACAGATTGAATATAAAAAGAACAGTCGGCTCCTGTTTGATGGCGATGGCGTTTTTTTCGTGTACCCATACGGATCAGACGCCCGTGAAGGACTTTGTCGATTATGTAAATCCATATATTGGCAATATCAGCCATCTGCTGGTGCCTACTTACCCAACCGTACATCTGCCGAACTCGATGCTCAGAGTCTATCCGGAAAGGGAAGACTATACATCGGACAGGGTAAACGGCCTTCCGGTGGTGGTGACCAGTCATAGAGGCAGCTCGGCTTTTAACCTGAGTCCGGTGCAGGGAGAGGTATCCCGACCGATTGTATCTTATTCCTATGATTTGGAGAAGATTACCCCCTATAGTTATTCCGTATACCTGGATGAGGCTGATATACAGGTTGAGTATGCTCCTTCACATCAGGCCGGTATTTATCATATCTGTTTTGGGACGGAAGGTGATAATGCTCTGGTGGTAAATACGAAAAACGGAAAGCTGGTCGCTGAAGAAAAAGGAGTCAGTGGCTATCAGATTATTGACAACACTTCTACCAAAATCTATCTGTATCTCGAAACTAGTCAGCCACCTTTACGCAAAGGAGTACTGGCAGATGGAAAAGTTGATATGGAAAGTAAGGAAGGCAGTGCCATCGCTTTGTTTTATGGAAGCGAGAAGAACCTGAATCTACGTTATGGAATTTCCTTTATCAGTGCCGAGCAGGCAAAGAAGAATCTGCAACGTGACATCACCACCTATGATGTAAAGGCAATGGCGGATGTTGGACGCAGAATATGGAACGAGACATTGGGAAAGATTGTGATAGAAGGCGGTTCGGAAGACGAAAAAGAAATCTTCTACACTTCCCTTTATCGTACCTATGAACGCATGATCAATCTTTCGGAAGACGGGAAGTATTACAGTGCTTTCGATGGCAAGATTCATGAAGATGGCGGAATACCTTTTTATACAGATGACTGGATATGGGATACTTACCGGGCTACACATCCGTTGCGTATCTTGATAGAACCGCAGAAGGAACTCGATATGATTCGTTCATATATCCGGATGGCAGAACAGTCGGACAGAAGATGGATGCCTACCTTCCCCGAGGTGACTGGAGACAGCCACCGGATGAATGGCAATCATGCAGTGGCAGTTATTTGGGATGCTTATTGCAAAGGATTGAAAGACTTTGATCTGGAGGCTGCTTATGAAGCCTGCAAGGGAGCGATCACAGAGAAAACATTGTTGCCCTGGCTGAGATGTCCGTTGACGGAGCTCGATGAGTTCTATCAGGAAAAAGGATTTTTTCCTGCACTGAACCCTGGCGAAGAAGAGACTTGCAAGGCTGTTCATTCGTTTGAGAGGCGGCAAGCGGTTGCGGTTATGTTGGGTAACTGTTACGATAATTGGTGTCTGGCGCAGATAGCCAAGACATTAAACAAGACCGATGACTATAAGAAGTTTATGCGGATGTCTTATACGTACCGGAATGTTTATAATGCGGAAACGGGTTTCTTCCATCCCAAGAACAAGGACGGAAAGTTTATCGAACCGTTTGACTATCGTTATTCGGGAGGACAGGGGGCACGTGGCTATTATGGTGAAAACAACGGTTGGATCTATCGTTGGGATGTGCAGCACAATCCGGCGGATTTGATTGTCTTGATGGGTGGACAGGCTTCATTTATCGAGAGATTGAATCAGACATTCAATGAACCGTTGGGACGAAGCAAGTTTGATTTCTATCATCAGTTGCCGGACCATACCGGTAATGTCGGCCAGTTCTCTATGGCAAATGAGCCTTGTCTGCATATTCCTTATTTGTATAACTATGCCGGTCAGCCGTGGATGACACAGAAAAGGATTCGCGTTTTGCTGAACCAGTGGTTCCGTAATGACTTGATGGGCGTCCCCGGTGATGAAGACGGAGGTGGAATGACCGCATTTGTGGTATTCTCCATGATGGGCTTTTATCCGGTAACTCCCGGTTCTCCAACCTATAATATCGGCAGTCCGGTATTCCAATCCGCAAAGATGGAGGTAGGTGACGGACATTTTTTCGAGATCATAGCGGAGAATTATGCACCGGACCATAAGTACATCCAGTCGGCTACCTTGAATGGAAAGCCGTGGAATAAGCCGTGGTTCAGCCAGTCGGATATTCAAAACGGCGGACGTTTGGTTTTGCAGATGGGAGATAAGCCCAATAGGAAGTGGGGAACAGCTTCGGACGCCGTGCCGCCTTCTTCAGAGAGTTTGCCGGAATAAAGTCATAATAATATTAAAATCTAAAATATAACACAATGAAAAAGATGATTGTACTCACCAGTCTATGGTCGTTTTTATTTATCTTTTCCTTTTCAATGTTCGGTTGCAGCGAGGATGACGATGAATTTGGCACAACGACCGAAAGAGGAAATGAAGTCCGTACTCCCCGTGTGGAGGAGATCAATGGAAAAGCAGTGGTCACCTGGATTGATCCTTATATTACGGATATCAAGGAGGTGCAGGTAAAAGATTTGCAGACTAATGAGCAGCAGACGGTTGCCAAAGGAGTGCAGAGCGCAGAATTTGCGATTACGGACAATAGCCTGTTGTCCTACCGATATGAAATGAAAGTTGTCAGAACGACCGGAGAGGTGTCTGCCGGAGTGACTGCCCGTTTGGTGAAGAACTGGGCACAAAAGTTGCATCCTTTGATGGATTATCATAGTGATGCGACTCCTCAAAGTGGTATGTTCTTTAAGAATCAGCCGGTGGCGAAAGTGAATGTGTTCGATATTCGTGATGACGAAAATATATCGAAGCTGACTACCGCTGTTATGCAGGGAGTGATTAACCAGAAACAGGCACTGACTTATCTGATTTGGTTACAGCAGGATTTGACACAGCTGGATGATGCCGAAGTGCAGTATGAAATGCAGCCTTTGGCAAATACTTCCCGCAACAGAGGTTTTGCGGCATTATATAATATGTACAAGGACCGCTTCAACTGCCTGGTAGTCTGGGATGAGAATCAGCCTTGGTCATGGAGTATGGCACAGATGATTTCGTCGCAGGAGAAAGGCATTCCGGTTACGGAATCCATGAGAAAGTTCATAGAGGACGAGCTGGGAACAGGAGATCTGGAAATAAGGGATATACGTAACCAATGGTCGTCAAAGGCAGAAGCTTATGGCTGGGCGATAGCGCACTATGCCGGCAAATGCCATCCGAAGCTAACCTTCTCCGGTGGATTGAGGAGTGACTATAAAGATAATCCGTGGAGAATGTACGATTACGTAGCTGCTTCTAAAGGCTTTGTCTTCTGGTTAGACGACTCTAATGGAGATGACAAACAGATCATGGATAATATCTTCAATAGCGGATCTTATCCGGTAGGTTCCTCGGTATTTGGTTATGGAATGAATGCCAATGGCGACGAACTGAACAAGATTACCAACATTCATAATGCAGGATTTGTGGTGAGTGACTATTATGCGAATGGCAGCTACTGGTGCAGTTTCCCAAGCAAAGCCTTCCAGCAGCGTAAAGGGATAGCCGGAGAAGTGAAGTCGGGTAAGATATACGTCGCTATCAGTCTGAGTGACGGAGACAATATTCAGTTCGATGCAAATTCTCTTTATCAGATATTCAAGGAAGGAAAGCGTAGAGGCGAAGTCCCGGTAGGAGTGACTTTGGCGGCAGGCTTACAGGAATTGAATCCGAAGTTGCTTGAATTCTACTATAAGAATATGACTTCGAACGATGAGTTGACGGCAGGACCTTCTGGTTTCCAGTTTATCTATGGAGATTATTATGCGCAGAGCGGTAAGTATGCAGAATGGCTGGAAATGAACAAGAAGTGGTTATCCACTGCCGGTTTCCACACGGCGCATCTTTGGAATACAGACGAGCAGATGTATTTCGAACAATACATGAAGAGCAAGGCTGTCGATGCGATCATGGACGGATCTAACCGGACGCATACCACAGGTTCATCCTACAAATTGGTAGATGGTGTGGTGCGTATCGATCAGGGGACTATGTGCCGCAATAATGGAGACGTATACCGTGATCTGATGTCTGTATCTCCCAGCCCGCGGCGTCCTTTATTCCGGCATGTATATCTGTTGACCAACTATTACGGATTTGAAGGAAATAAAGTGGTGGTGTACGAGAGACTGATCAAGGAACTCGAACGGGTTGAACAGGACTGCCCGGATACGTATGAATTTATGCTCCCGATGGATTTGGCCGCTTCTATCAGGAAGTACATAGAAGAAGGCGGTATTTATTAAAGGAATTATAAACGAATCTAAAACAAGTGAGATATGAAAAATAGATATAGTATCCGGTTACTGGTTATAGCCTTTCTTTCGGTTTTCGCTATGGGTATCTGCTACTCATGTTCGGATGATGACGGAGAAGGGGTGAAGGTATATGAGTATCGTGAACAGATAGGCAGGAAGATAAAAGTGTTGACCGACCTGCAGGCTGAATCCCAGTTCGGACTTCGGGAAGGAATGTATCCTGAAACAAGCCGGACGATTCTGGAAGATGCGATAGCCAAGCTGAAAGATTTCCTTCAGACGATAAAAGAAGCGGGAGTGGCGGAAGCTCAGATTCCCGAAGAGACAGCCAGACTGCTGAAAGAATCGGACGAAAAGATAGCCGAGTTTAAGGCGACTGTCCGGACGGAAGATTTACTGGTTCCGGCAGAGCTGGAAGTAAGCGGGAAGAATGGCGGATATATTGACTTTGGCGCTCATCCGGAATATTCCACATTCGGTGAAGTTGGCAAGCAGGCGTTTACTGTTGAGTTTTGGGTAAAGCTGAAGGATGTAGAAGGCTTCTTCTATCTGATTTCTACCTTTACGGATGATGATACGAACAATCACGAGCGCAAAGGCTGGTGCGTGAATAGCTATAACTATGGTGGCAACAACATGCGTATGACATACGGAATGGGCTTTAATGACCTGATGGAACCTGCCTTCGGATTTAGCACCGTTAATGAGTGGGTACACCTGGCTGTGGTGACGGATGAAACCGGAGTAGACGGTGAGATGAATGGAGGCAGACCTGTCATGACCAAAATGTATATGAACGGTGAACTGAAACTTTCGACCACTTCTCATCAGGATGCTTCCAAACCGTACGCTTTTAACGACAGCAATGTCCCGATGGTGGCATTTGGCGGTATGAGTGCCACAGGCAACCGTATCAGTGATAAGGGGGCTAACGGAAGTATGAAACACCTCCATATCTGGCGTGCCGCCAAGACACAAGATGAAATCCGCTGGGTGATGGAGCATCCGGAGAATGTGACGGGCGAAGAGGACGATCTGGTTTGCGGATGGACTTTCGCGAAGATGGCGCTTGACGACCAAGAGATTAAAGACCTGACCGGAAAGTATACGGCAAAGCTGATCGGAGACTATAAGTGGATTGAATTAGAATGATACGAAACAGAAAATACAGGATAGATATGAAAAATAACTATTTATATAATTGGGTAGCGATAGTGTTTATGATGCTTCAGATGCTGTCATTTACTTCTTGTTCTGATGATGACAATAACGGCTGGCCGACGGAAACGGACAAAACCGAAATCTTCATAGAACGTTTCAGTACATTGGTGACTAACCTGACTGCACTGCGGGACGGAGCTACGTATGGCGAACAGAAAGATAACTATCCGGTATCCAGTAAAGTCATGCTGGATGATGAGATTGCTTATTTGGAGGAAACGATTGCTAAACTGAAAGAAGGAAACAAAAAGTTGGCGGACAGTGAAGCCGACCGTATAATCCGTGAAGCTGACCAGATAGAGAAAAACTTCAGAGCGACCAGACGTACCGAAGATTTCTTACCGATTGCCGCCGAACTGTTGGTCAACGGAAAGAATGGTGGATACATTGATTTTGGTGTTCATCCGGAGTATTCAGCTTTCGGCGAACAGGGACAACAGGCATTTACAGTCGAGTTCTGGGTGAAACTGACAGATGTGGACGAATATCTCAATAGCTTTGTATTCTTGCTTTCCACCTTCACGGATGATGATACGAAAGATCACGAGCGTAAGGGATGGGCGGTAAACAGTCACTTCGGCAGATTACGTATGACGTATGGTATAGGTTATAGTGACTTGTTTGAGCCGGGCTTCTCGTTCAACACACTAAATCAGTGGGTTCATGTGGCAGTTGTTACTAACGAGAATGGAGTGGACGGAGAAATCAGAGACGGCATTCCGGTGATGACAAAGATCTACGTCAACGGTCAGTTGATGCTGTCGGAAAGAGGTCGGGATGACCGTTTGCCATACACTCCGAATGATAAGGAAGTGGCTATGGTTGCCTTTACCGGACTCAGTGCAACTGCCAACCGCATCGGAGAAAAAAGCACCAATGGATGTATGCGTCATCTGCATATCTGGAAATCAGCGAAGACAGAGGCCGAAATACAACATCTGATGGATACTCCGGAATCCGTGACAGGAAGCGAATCGGATCTGGTATGCGGATGGACATTGAATAAGACTGTTTCGGATAACAATAACATCAAAGATCTGACGGGCAAATTCTCAGCTAAGCTGATCGGAGATTTTCAATGGGTAGAGAATAGATAATTGTTTTACGAACCGGGTAGTTCCCAAGGCCGTCGGATGGCTGGCTTTGGGGCTACTTTTTTAAACAAACGAACATGAGAAAAGAACTTGTTTTTGTTTTATTGGCATTGTTTCTGTGTGCCGGCTGTAACGGCAACAAAAAGAAAATGAACGGTGAACACGATTCGGAAGCGGTAAACATTACGTTGGATGACCATACGATTAGTTTTTATTATAACTGGTATGGAAATCCGTTAGTGGATGGAGAAATGAAGCACTGGATGCACCCGATAGCCCCTGCTCCGGGACATTCAGGAGATGCCGGTGCCATATCCGGACTTAATGATGACATCGCCTGCAATTTCTATCCGGAACTCGGAACGTATAGCAGCAATGATCCTGAAATCATCCAGAAACATATCCGGATGCATATAAAAGCGAATGTCGGCGTACTGTCTGTCACTTGGTGGGGGGGGGAAAGCGATTATGGCAACCAAAGTGTGTCTCTCCTGTTGGATGAGGCTGCCAAAGTTGGGGCAAAGGTGTGCTTTCATATAGAGCCTTTTAATGGACGCAGCCCGCAAACGGTAAGGGAGAATATTCAATACATAGTGGATACTTATGGTGATCACCCGGCTTTTTACCGTACGCAGGGCAAACCTCTTTTCTTTATCTATGATTCTTATCTGATCAAACCTGCCGAGTGGGCGAAGTTGTTTGCTGCCGGAGGAGAGATAAGTGTGCGTAATACCAAGTACGACGGTCTTTTTATTGGTCTGACATTGAAGGAAAGCGAGTTGCCCGACATTGAGACAGCGTGTATGGATGGCTTTTACACTTACTTTGCCGCAACAGGTTTCACAAATGCTTCTACTCCGGCCAACTGGAAATCCATGCAGCAATGGGCAAAAGCACATCATAAATTGTTTATTCCGAGTGTCGGCCCGGGATATATTGATACCCGGATTCGTCCTTGGAACGGAAGTACCACCCGCGACCGTGAAAATGGAAAATATTACGACGATATGTATAAAGCTGCCATAGAAAGCGGTGCTTCTTATATCTCAATTACGTCTTTCAACGAATGGCATGAAGGAACTCAGATAGAGTCGGCTGTCTCAAAGAAATGTGATGCTTTTGAATATTTGGATTATAAACCATTGGCTGATGATTACTATTTGATAAGAACTGCTTATTGGGTAGATGAATTCCGAAAAGCAAGATCTGCTTCGGAAGATGTTCAATAATAAAGAATAAAAAAGCGATTTCAGCATTCAGCGATTCTCTGTAATCGCTTGCTGGAAAGGAAAAGCGGCTGAAAGCGAACCCTGAAAAGAGAGATTCATGCTTTCAGCCGTCTTTTTTATATCCGTTATTTGGGTTATCTCTTCTGGTATTTTTATTTCATTTTTATGATCGTGAAATTAGAATGTACATCGTGTGAAATTAGATTGTGCATTTTTTACATTTATTTACCTTTCAAATTAAGGCCTTTTGAGCACCTGCAAAAGCAGAGAAAAGTGCTTCAATCTTTCCAGCCCGCAGGAATGATTTCTACAGTTGATAGTCTGAATTTATTTTTACATTCCGTTTCTCAGGCTGGGCTCATTGTTTTTACAAACAAAAAATGCAGTGAACCAAATGACACAAAGAAGATGAATGTGTAAAAATAAATCCACATCGCTAATCTGTAGGAATTCCTGTTTTATCAGTGTACAAGAGTCATTTAATTCACATTTAAAAAGCCTTAAAATGCCCTTATTTCTAAAAGGTAAATAGATGTAAAAAATGCACAATCTAATTTCACACGATGTACATTCTAATTTCACGATCATACCTGTCATTCTGGTAGGTGATGAACTAATAGATATTTCTTCTACCAACTTAGGAAAAGAACGTTCTACATGGGAAGAATGTATGGATTATATCTGTACGGAGTTTGATGAAGTGGCGGATATTTTACCCGAACAACAGGAAACTACCTGGTATGGTAAACCGACTAAAGGGGCTGCATTAGCTCTTAAAGCCCGTATGTTGCTCTATTCTGCCAGAAAGTTATACAACAGCGACGACTCATTCTACAAGAATATTATTTCAACTGAAGGAAAGCATTTATTTCCACAATCATACAGTGAGGATAAATGGAAACTGGCTGCAGAAGCTAATAAAGCCGTTATCGATATGGGTATTTATGATCTGTATAAAGCATACGCTACCAATGGTAGCATTGACCCATACAAATCATACGCAGGAATATATTTGGAACTTTGGAACAATGAAGTTATTTTCGGACGTGCTCTTAGCGGAAAAGACTGGCGATTGGTTACAACTCCCCGCGGTATCGGCGGTAGTTCATTCGGCGGTGTATCTGCTACACAAAAAATGGTGGATGCGTATGCTATGAAAAGCGGACGTTACCCTATTTCCGGATATACCAATGAGGGGAAAGATCCGATTATTGTGGAAAACAGCTATTCGGAAGGAAAATTCCAAACGATTACAAATCCGGCTGACGGCACCTCTTATGCCAATACCAATACAATGTATAAGGACCGGGAACCTAGATTCTACGTTAGCATATGCTGGAGTGGCGAGAAATGGAAAGCCGGTTCAACAACTATTGATGTACAGTTTTACAACAAAGGAAACAGCGGACCGGGTGATTCACACAACTACTCTAAAACGGGATATTTAATCAGCAAAATGACTGACCATTCTCTGAATCATAAAAACAATGAATTCGGACGTTTCTCATGGCCTATTTGCCGTTTGGGAGAAATCTATCTGAATTATGCGGAAGCATTGAACGAATACGATCCGGGGAACGAAGATATATTGAAATACATCAATCTGATACGTCAAAGAGCAGGTGTTCCCAATCTGGAAGAAGTATATCCGGAGGAAGTAAAAGACCCCGATAAAATGCGTCAGTTAATACGCCGCGAACGCCAGATAGAACTTGCCTTCGAAGGTTATCGTTTCTTCGACACCCGTACTTGGAGAATCGCAGAAGAAACAGAAAACGGGCCTGTATATGGTATGAACGTAATGGCAACCGACCATACTCCTACCGGAAAATTCTGGCAACGCACAGTCGTCGAAACAAGGGTGTTCAGCAAGAAACACTATCTCTTCCCAATCGCACAGGAAGAACTGGATAGAAACAAAGCAATCACTCAAAACTATTTATGGTAAACAATCTATTAATGCTGGAAAATATGAAACGAATATATAATATAGGATGGATAATAAGCGGAATACTGCTGCTTGCCGGATGCGATATAAGCAACCGCGATAATAATCTGTCGGAGTCATTGGTTTATTTTATCAATGAGGGAGAAAATAATATAGTCCTTTACAACACAGGGGAAGACTTTACGTACACAATGCCTATCTTCAAAAGCGGGTTGCTTAACAAAGAAGCTAATGTAGAATTGTTAGTAAACAGCAAGCTTATCGAACAGTATAACAAGGAGAACAAAACAACCTCCGAGTTACTGCCTGCCGAATACTACCAAATCGTAAAAAGTAAGCAAACGATGGATCCTTCACAACAGAAAGCTAATTTTCAGGTGGTATTCAAGACAAGTCTTCTAAACGAGAATCCTAACAGGGATCGTTTTATTCTACCACTGTTATTGACTTCGGAAGGAGAAGTAGAAATCAATCAAAATAAAAATATCGTTTATATCGCTCCTGTCGTGAAACCGGCCACATTAGGTTTCAATTGCGAAAAAACGCTTCAAACAGTTATCCCTACTACTGCCACAGGAAAAATAGAGGTAGAGTTACCCATCGGGACTCCTTTCGATAATAAATGGAACATCGACTTCACGGCCTCTTTCGATCAGGCTTTATTGGATCGATGGAATGAAGAGAACGGAGTAGACTACCACATGCCTGTCGAAGGTAGTTATGAACTGGTAGGAGATCAAAAATTAGTAGCAGGAAAAAATAGCCAAACATTGAAATTGGTGATTGACAAAGACAAGCTAGGTTATGGTTGGTTTGCAGTTCCTATTCGTCTAAGCAATCCATCTAAATTTGAAATAGACGAAGAACGAAGCACTTGTGTTGTCACTATACTAAACCGCATGGAAGAAATTCCTCACTCACTATGGGCGGTAGAAAGTTATTCCGGATATCATGGTACCGAAGTACCCAAAAACATGATAGACGACAACGAAAGCACTAGATGGCACATCAGATGGAACAGTACCGGAGCAGGTACTACGACGCTCCCACAGACACTTGTATTCAAGTTAAGTGCAACTTACAAAATTTCGGAGTTCGAGATTCTAAGACGCAATGACCAGTACAATACCGACCTGAAGGGAGGATATTTTGAAGTCAGCATGGACAATATCAACTGGACACGCGCAGCGACATTCGATTTCGGAACTGGAAAATCAACGGGATATGTTTCATTCTATTGCCCGACAGCAGTGACCGGAAAATACATAAAGATGGTAATAACGGAAAGTAACCGTGGAACACAAGTTTCCGTCCATGAATTAAAAGCACATGGAGAACTGAGTAAATAACCATCCATCTATAACCTTTTAAAACGATTATCAATTTATGAATAAGAAAAAAGCAATATTCTTCCTTTTAATGCTCCATTCCTTCATGGGATGGGGCCAAAAGGTGCTACAACTACAATCACCGGATAAAAAAACAACCCTGCAAATATCCATTGACAAAGATCTGTCTATCGATATTTCTCAAAATGGGACAGTAGTGTTGAAACCGTCGGTGATAGGGATAGATATCCGGGAAGCCGGAATGTTGGGCGAGGCTCCTAAACTCAAAAAGGTGGAGAGACGATCTATTTCAGGACAGAAAATAGTATCACCTGTCTACAAGAAAAGTACAGTGGATGAAACCTATAATGAATTGACAGCAAACTTCAAAGGCAATTATTCGGTCATATTTCGTTGCTATAACCAAGGAGTGGCCTATCGTTTCGTAACAGAACTCACATCCAGACAGGTTACCGTGAATGACGAGAAAGCGATCTATAAATTTCCGGAACAGGCCAAAGGATATGCAGCTTATAGTAATCGCGGAAAAGACGGAAATATAGAAAGCCAGTTCCTGAACTCGTTTGAAAACACATACGACTGCCAACCACTTCCCTCACTGAACTGTCAACGGTTGATTATTCTTCCATTTTTAGCAGAAATCCCCGGAAGCAATACGAAAGTTTGTATCACCGAAAGTGATCTCTACGACTATCCGGGCATGTTCCTACGCAGCAATACAAACGGCAGCTCCATGCAGGGAGTATACGCCACAGTACCTAAAACGACTGAGCAAGGCGGACATAATATGCTTCAAAAGATGGTAAAGGAACGGCATGATTATATTGCTAAAACTAACGGTAAGCGCTCTTTCCCCTGGAGAATATTCGCCATTTCTGAAAATGACAAAGAATTACTGGATAACGACTTGGTATTTCTACTCGGCAAGCCGTCTCCCCTAACCGACCTCTCATGGATAAAACCGGGCAAAGTGGCTTGGGACTGGTGGAACGACTGGAATCTTTCAGGAGTAGATTTCCGTGCGGGAGTCAACAATGATACGTATAAATACTACATTGACTTTGCCTCTCAAAACAATATTGAATATGTTATCTTGGACGAAGGATGGGCAGTGAATAAAAAGGCAGACATGTTACAGGTAATTCCTCAAATCAATCTGCCGGAACTAGCCGCTTATGCCAAAGAGAAAAACGTAGACCTTATCCTGTGGGCCGGTTACTGGGCTTTCCACCGGGATATGGAAAAAGTGGTAAAGCATTATGCAAATATGGGGATCAAAGGTTTTAAAGTAGACTTCATGGACCGTGACGACCAGGAGATGGTAGACTTCATGTGGAAAGCCGCCGAATTATGTGCCCAACACAAAATGTTACTCGACTATCACGGCACCTGCAAACCTTTCGGATTGCAACGTACCTATCCGAATGTGATTAATTATGAAGGAGTGAATGGATTAGAGCAACTCAAATGGAAGAAACGAGGGTATGACCAAGTGACGTACGACTTGACTTTCCCATTTATCCGCATGCTCGCCGGACCAGTGGATTATACACAGGGAGCCATGCATAATGCCACACAAAAAGGATATTACCCGAGCAATCACGAACCTATGAGCCAGGGTACACGTTGCCGTCAACTAGCCGAATATATCATATTCGAATCTCCTTTTAATATGCTATGTGACACCCCTATCAACTATATAAAAGAACAGGAATGTACCGATTTTATATCTTCAGTTCCTACGATCTGGGATGAAACCGTTGCTTTAGACAGCAAAATTGCAACCTATATCACGATGGCACGCAGAAGCAAAGATACCTGGTATATAGGAAGCATCAATGACTGGAAAATGCGTGAACTTGAGATAGATTTAAACTTTTTACCGGATGGCAAGTATCAAATGGAGATATTCAGAGACGGAGTAAATGCTGACCGCACTGCAACCGACTACAAGAAAGAAACCCGGACATTGCCTGCTGACAAGAAAGTGAAAATTAAAATGTACCCGGGAGGCGGATACGTAGCCCGAATTATAAAATCAAATTAATCTTATCATTATGAAAAATATCAATTTATTGATTTCACTACTTTGCGTATTGTTTTGCGCTTGTTCCGAAAGTAACGATGACGATAGCAACACGCCATTAGGACAACTCTCCGTAACACTAAAAGATGCCAACGGAAAGCCAGTAAAAGATGCTTTTGTCGTTTTATCCGGTTTGGAAGGCAGAAGATTAGTGAACATGGGAGAAGGATTTTCCAAAGAAAACGGTAGCTGGCTCCCTTACTATAAAGGTAACGTAGACGGTTATATCTCTGTGGTTGCTTCCGGATATGAGGCCTCCAAAACAAAAGTTTCATACGATGGTAAGTATGAGCAAAAACTGGATATCACTTTGCAAGAATCTCATTCACTTAGCATCATGTCTTATAATGTTAAAGATGGATTCGAAAACAAAGACAACAAGAAACAGCGCTTCCTCGAATGGATACGAAGATATGATCCGGATATCATGTTATTTCAGGAACTGAATAAATTTACCGAGAAAAGCCTGGGCGAATTTGCTAAAAAATACGGGCATGAATATGCATATATAGTAAAAGAGGACGGATATCCTACCGGAATCACCTCCAGATATCCACTCACAAACGTGGAAAAAATACTAAGAGCAAACAAGTATGACATCTTTATCTATCATGGATGTATCCATGCCGAATGCCAGGGCATTCATATTTTCGTGACTCATCTCTCACCATTTGAGGTAGACGACCGAATCAGAGAAATCAAAGGACTGGTAGAGGAAAAAATCAAAAAACTGCCAGCCGATGCAAAAGTCTTGGTAGCAGGCGACTTTAATTCTTATAATGAATACGATAAGAAAGCATACGGACCCAAATTCGAAACAGAGCGGTTGCAGTTCTCTCCTACTGTCGCTATCAATTACGAGGTAACTAACTTCATGCTGGAAAATGGTTTTAAAGATGCATTCACTCTTTTCAGTGACGGACATTTCAAACAGAGCATTCCTGTCACTATCACAGAGTTCCCCGAAAACAAGGGATGCAGGTACGACTATATCATGCTTAGCGAGAACCTTGCTGCTGATTGCGTTTATGCAGACATTTTACGTGAAAAGAATACGCATGTATTATCCGACCACTATCCCAACTATATCCGCCTGAAGGTGAATACGACCAATAAATAAGGATATGCAGTGCCGACAACGCACGCCGACATTTTTTCCATCCATATAAAAACTCTCCGAAGCACACAACCACCTTGCTTCGGAGAGTTTTTATAAATTATATCTTCGGGCAATACATAAATATGCCCATAATCTATTCTATCCCAACTTTTCTTTCTAGCCAATTTGCGAAGTGAAAGATTAAGCAATCGTGTCGCAACCCTCAATAAACATTCGGAAAAACAATCCATACAAAGAAAAAAAGATTGCTTTTAGCACAGCATTCGTTTCTTTTCCTTTCTAAAATCTTTCGATTTCTTTCTAAAAAGTTTTTTTATATGCTTTTTATATTTATATTTGTAGCGTCAACCTATAATAAAGATAAAAGTAGAAACTACAAACGCTATGAAAAGAAAGAAACATTTATCTCTTTATCGATGTGAAGTTAGTATGAAATCTATGCTAAATTATTTTGATTTTGTTCTAACAGAGAGCCTCTTAACAGAACTGTCAATCCTCCGTCACCATTAAGTAACATACAATATTGTCATTTGCATTTTAAACCAAGAGTATTTTATTTTTAATTAAATTATATTTTATATGATGGAAATTGATTTATTATGTAAACATTTGCCTAAAAATGTAAGGTGGAGGCGATGGTTACCCCTGTTAACCTTATTCTTATTACCCCCTTCCTTCTGGAGTTGCGACGATAGCGAAGAAGGCAGAAACGAGTTTATCAGCGTGAGTCATGTAGACCGCCAGACAGGAGAGAAAATAGAGATGAAGCCTGATGAGGCCATCAACATTCCTCCCAAGGCCGGAGAACTATCGATCTTTGTAAAAACGAATACGGATTATTCTGTTCTGGTACAAAGTAAAGTTCCTGCCAATGAACAGGAGAAAGAAGAAGTTGTTGAAGATTGGTTGAAAGCAGAAAAGGTAGGCCGGAACGAAACTACCGGTGAAGACGAATGGCATCTTGCATGGGAGGCACAAACCAAAGACTACAAGCGCCGCATCGCTACCGTCTCAATCACTTCTCCCGGGGTTGACTATGGTAAGTTTATCAACATCCGGCAGGGTTTCACCACTCGTTTGGGTGAAGATTTTGAATGGTTGAAATACGGTTCATCCACTGCCTCTCCCAACGTAACCACTAATGAAAAATTGATTGGTGACTGGACGGAAGCACAGAAAGAATATAACTGGTCGTCGACTATTGGCAAGGAAGCAAGCAAAGCCTATTGTTATGGAAAATTCGGTTTCATCCGTCTTGGTGATAATCAGGGACATGGCGCCGATCTCATCACTCCCTACATTACCGATATTGTAAGAGACTCCGTACTTCTTGTCTCATTCGACGCAGTCGCCTATGTTGCCGATGACGGAGCAAAAGATAACAACAAACTAACTATCAACATACTGAATGGCGGAGAATTTGCAGATACCCATACCACAACGAAAACCATTGACTTAAATTACTATGATCCTCTCGATGAAGACATTCTCCACACCATGTGGAGTAAGGGACGTCATGATTTCTATGTGGTAAGTCCTCCGGAACGTCCTATCACTGCCAACACCAAAATCCAAATCATCGGCGGTGACTATATTCTCACTACAGGCAACAACCGTGTATTCGTGGACAACTTCTATGTCTACCGTCTGGATAACGTATACTATTATTTATTAGAGGAATAAGAAAGCTATGAAAAATATATTTTTACACATCAGCATTATACTACTGTCTCTTTCCTGCTTTTCGTGCAACGACGAGGAAGAACTGGAAGTGATAACTACTGGTGATGCATCCAGTATCTATATCTCATCAGAAGCAGGCAGACGTGAAGTTCCTTTGAAAGCGACGTGCGCATGGACGGTAGAGCGTGACTCTTTGACACGCCAATGGATCAACATCGAGCATAAAAACGGAGAAGGAGATGGAAGTTTCAATCTAGTCTGGAGAGCAAACGAAGACTTTCCCCGTAAGGGTAAAGTGATTGTAAAGCTTGCTAATAAGGTAAAAGCTGATACCATTTATATCTATCAATATGGTCTATCACCCTCTATTGCCTTTCCAGACAAAAAGGCTCATGTCTCTGCTGTAGGTAAAGAGTTGGAAGTGAACTTAAACACCAATATTCCCGCCAGTGACAGCACCCGTATTACAATGTCTGTGGATTATGACAAAGGCGAAAAATGGGTATCTCAGCTCTCATTCAACAAAGAGATGAACAAGATGCAAGTAAAAGTAGCAGCCAATGAGCCCGAAGTAGGCGAACGTAATGCCGTGCTTCACATCACGTATGTCGACGACTGGGGCAAAGCTCACACCAGCGATTTCAATATAGGCCAGATGGAAATGGGAGGTACTAAAGAGACTAAAACCATTTCATTTGCCGAAGCCCGCAAATTGGTGGATGGTACGACTGCCTCCCAGACTATTAATGACGATGTAGCCATCGAAGGTATCATAGTTTGCGATGCAACCGGTACCAATAATGCGGCTAACACACAGCTTACCCAAACAAAAATTGATATGACTACCACTTACCGCACGGTTTATATACAAAGTTTGGATGGCAAGTATGGCTTTGCTTTGGTTTTTGAAACAAAAGAACTAAATGAACTGGCTCCTTTCGACAAGGTCAAAATCTGGCTGAAAGGTTTGACTTTAAATAAAGAAGACAGGCCTCAACGTTACACATTAACGAATATGACCCTCAAGAGCTTTATTTCCAAAGAGGAAGGTAATGCTACAAATCTGGTAAAAAAAGAACGCACGATAGCCGAGCTTACCGACAATGATGTTTACACTTTCGTAACATTAAAGAACTGCGAATTCCCTATCCGCAAAGGTCCTTTCACACCTTTCAACGAAGGCTATTGCCCCAGTTACAATGTACAGCGTGTCGACCGATATCCTTTGCTGGTACACGATAATCAGGGACAAAGCATATTCTTGATGACTAACACCGACTGCCCCTACCGCCGCGATGGCAATGTATTACCACAAGGCTCGGGAACTGTGGCAGGCATCATTATACATGAAGATTACACTCGCTTCGAGAACGGTGGAGATATCGGACTCTATCAAATGCGTCATCTCTCCCGTGAAGACATAAAGATCGACCCATCGAAGAGTAATAGCTTCTCCACTATTATTGCCGAATGGAACGCATTCAAGCTTTCAGGAACAAAGGTACTTCCCTCTGAAGGTAGTGGCGAATTATGGCATACTGCCGTAACTCCTACAGCTGCAACCGATTATGGTTATCTGGGACCTATCGACGGAGCAAGTGACGGAAAAGGAATTATATCTGCCAGCAAAAACCTGGCTTTCCAAGCTAAAACCTGGTGGAATACTTCTACAGGAAAAGCAAACAGCTGGATGATAAAATTCTCCACTTCGGGCATTACCGCCACACACGTATCACTGCAGCTTGCTACATTGAATTACAGTATTGGCGCTCCACGCTATTGGAATGTAGAATGGTCTGAACATGGAAATGAGAATGGCGAATGGACGAAGATCGATGAATATACAATTCCTGATGTAGTACAATGGGGAACCACCCTCTACGAGCAGTTGAACGCCTGGAAAAACACCAACGTCGAGTTACCTCTCGATCTACTGGGTAAGAGTACCGTTTATCTGCGCCTGATTCCTTCTGCCAATAAAGCCGGGACAACCACTACTTACGACACAGCTGTCATTAACAACAACAGTACAAGTGGACTAATGTATGTAAGCATTCGCTATAATAAATAAACAAAAAAAGTACAATGAATAAATTTAGCAAAATACTTTATGCTGCAATGGCATTGGCAATGGCTGTATGCAACTTCAGTTGTAGCGATGATGAAGAACTGCCAACCGGAGACCTTGAATTAAATAGCGGCTCCAGTGTGACGACTGAAACATTAAAAGTGTTGAGTTACAATGTACTCGAAGGTATGAAGTTGGACAAAGCCAACAACTATAACAACTTTGTAACTTGGGTCAATGAACAGGCACCCGATATTATGGCCATTGAAGAAACCAATGGGTTCACTACAGAAAAGCTGACGGCATTATCAGCCCGTTGGGGACATAACTATGCTGAAATGTGCAAAGAAAGTGGTTACCCCGTATCTATCACGTCCAAATATCCCATTGAAGTGGTCAGCCGTATTCTGGATGGCGTATGGCACGGAGGAATCCATGTTAAAATCAAGGGCATCAACATTCTGGTACTCCATCTTTATCCTTTTTCGTACACACCTTCCGGCTCCAATGCAGCCAATGGAGACGCTTACCGTTTGGAAGAGATTCAGACTTATCTTAACCATACAATCCGTAAATATCCGGATGAAAAATATTGGTTGATGATGGGAGACTTCAACTCGTTTTCTCCGCTCGACAAGAATGATCTTTCTTCTGGTACTACCCTAAATTATCAGGTACACCAGACCATTCTCGACAATGGGTACAGAGATCCTGTTCGTGAGATGAATGTAAACTTTGTGCGTAGCTGTCCGACTATCTATGGAGGATGGACAGGGCCCAGCGGTTCCTACAAAGGATCACGCATCGACTTCATCTATGCATCTGGAGAGGCTATGCGCAATATGCTCGATGCCCAGATTCTGATGGACGACTTCACCGACAACCATTCCGATCACTATCCAGTGACGGTAACTTGCCGCATTTACAATGAATAAACTTATTAAGAAAGCGCTTAATCTATAAAAGCACATGAGACAATTAGTAAACAAATACAATGCATCGCTCTGTCGGAATACTTTCCGAAAAGCTTTGCTCATGCTGGTGGCATGTTGCCTGTTGCTTCCGGAAGCAGTGGCGCAGAATGCAAATCGAAAAATCAAAGTGACTGGTACGGTGTTCGATGAAGAAGGTTTACCCATGATTGGGGCAACCATTAGAGAAGCCACTACACAAGTCGGCACTCTGACCGACCTTAACGGGTGGTATGAAATACAGGTTCCTGCCAATGGCGTCCTGGAAGTCAGCTTTATCGGTTATGAAAAGAAAAGAGTCAATGTAACCGGGCGAGAAAAGATCAATGTCAAACTCTTGCCTGACAAGAAAACGGCGTTGGACGAAGTCGTAGTCATCGGTTATGGCGCTGTTAAGAAAGCCGATTTAACCGGTTCCGTATCGAACGTCAAGATGGGAGACATTCAAGACGCCCCGGTACTGTCTATCGACCAGGCTTTACAAGGACGTATTGCCGGCGCGGATATTATGTCAACGACCGGTGAACCGGGCGCCACGACCTCCATCCGTATCCGTGGTACACGCTCCATCTCGGCCTCCAACGAACCGCTGATCGTGGTTGACGGTGTAATGGATGCCGTTCACGACTTGAACGACTTGAACACTGCCGACATCGAATCTATTTCCGTACTGAAAGATGCTTCTTCTACAGCTATCTACGGCTCGAAAGGTAGTAACGGCGTTATCATCATCACCACCAAAAAGGGACTATCGAATGCGGACAAACCGAGTATCAGTTTCAAGACAGATATCGGTTTCTCCAAAATTCCGCAGAAACTCGACATCATGAATGCATCCGAATTGGCACAATATCGGAACGATTACGCTTACTTCAATACCGCCGATGGCAATGATGAAATTACTGACGGTACTCCCCTATCATCATACCCCTATTCCGATCCTTTCTCTTTGGGTGAAGGAACCGACTGGGTGAATACTATCGGACGCACAGCCATGTATCAGAATTATGCTCTCTCTTTGTCGGGAGGAACAAAGAAAACTTCTTATTATGTTTCTTTGAGCTACAACAATACCGAGGGAGTCATTCGCCGCAGCGGACAGGAACGTATCACGGGACGTGTTTCTCTCACTCACCAACTATTCGATTGGATGAAAGTGGGATACACCGGCAATTACACTTGGCGCCACAACGACGAGAATCTGGCCTCTATCGGCGGCACGGGCTGGTGGAACTCTGCTATCTATCTAAGTCCTACCATTAAACCAATGGATGACTATAATCCATTCTACTATTCCGGTCAGAAGATTAATACTCCGTTGGCTACCATATTGCTCAACACCAATTATCAGGTACGCCACTCTACCAACCACACCGGTTTTATCGAGATCGAACCTATCAAGAATTTGAAGTTTAAGAGTCAGTTTACCTATTATATGTATCAGCGCCACACTTACCGCTATTATCCCAGCACCTTGCCCGCCAAGGTTGAAGGAGAGGGTGGTGAAGCCTATCGTGCCGAATATGACGACCATAACCTGCTGACAGAAAACACCCTTTCCTATTTGAAATCATTGGATTCGGGACACACATTCGACGGACTTCTCGGTTTCACGGGACAACGTATTTCTTCGAATGATTTTTCGCTGAACGGCAAAGGTTATATGGATGACAACGTGAAATGGAACAACATGAATGCCGTACAAGACAAACAGACGTATTCGGCTTCATCGAGCACCAGCAAACGTACCAAAATGTCTCTTTTGGCCCGTTTCAATTATAACTACAAACAGAGATATTATCTGACTGTAACAGGACGTTATGACGGTGCATCCAACTTTGCCGCTAACAACAAGTGGGGTTTCTTCCCCTCCGCAGCTTTGAAATGGAATGCCGCTAAAGAAGAATTTATGGAAGGAATCGACTGGATTAATGAAATGGCCGTTCGCCTAAGTGCCGGTCGTACCGGTAACGACGCAATCAGTGCCTATCGTTCACTGGCAGCTCTTTCCAGCACCACGAGCGGTTATCTTTTCGGTGGTTCGCAACCTGCGGCATACTATCCTTCACGACTGGCAAGCCCCAACCTGACCTGGGAAAAAACCGACCTCTACAATCTTGGTATTGACCTGGCATTCTTCAACAACCGTTTGTTCGTAACTGCCGAAGCCTACATTTCCAAAACCAGAGACTTGTTGCTAACGTTACAGACTCCGACACAAACCGGTTATTCTTCCCGCCTGACCAACATCGGTAAAACCTCAAACAAAGGAATTGAATTAACCATCGAGAGCCGCAATATTGAGAAGCCTAAGTTCTCTTGGTCAACAACCTTTACCATCGCTCACAATGAGCAGAATGTGGATGACATCGGTACAGAAGATTTTGTAAAAGCTTATGGTGCGCCGGGCAACAACTCATACATGATGTATGGTTATGTAAAAGACTATCCTTTGAACGCCTTGTGGGGATTCAAATATGGCGGTGTATGGAAAAATCAGGACGAGGTGAACCGCAACAAAGCAACTTTTGCCTATGCATCTCCCTCTACTACTTCAAACGGCTCGGTACGCTACTATGATATCAACCATGACGGAACACTCAGCCAAGAAGACTTGGTTTACCTGGGCAATGCCGATCCCTGGATTTATGGAGGCTTGCAAAATACGTTCCGTTTCGGAAACTTAAAAGTGGGTATCTACTTCAACTACTCCCTAGGAGGCAAGATCTACAACTATGCCGAACTCTATATGTCGGGGAGTACATTCACCAACCAGTACCGCTACATGCTCGACTCCTGGCATCCGGTTCGTAACCAGAACTCCGACCTCCCCCGCGCCGGAAGTATTGACACCCATGTGCCCAGCGACTTACAGATTCATGATGCAACCTTCCTGCGCTTGAAGAGTATCTCTATCGGCTACACATTCAACCTCTACAAGAAAACAAAATGTATTCGCGACCTGACTTTGAGTGTAAACGGCGAGAACCTCTATCTCTGGAAGAAATACAACGGATTCGACCCCGATGTATCAACCAGTGGCGATTCCACCTTACGCCGCATGGACTTGGGAGCTTACCCGAAACCGCGTACTATTACGTTCAGTGCCCAAATCAGATATTAATTAATGTAATAATATGAAAACTATGATAATGAAGAAAAGAAAAAATTGGTTGATCGCTCTTCTGTCAATGTTCGCGCTGGCTTCCTGTAGCCTGGAAGAGGACACGTCGAGTTTTTCTACGCCCGACAACTTTTATCAGACGAAGGCCCAATGTCTCTCTGCACTCAACTCTTGTTATATTCCTTTAAACGGAACCTACAACTATACACTCTTCATCGCCACAGAGGCTTGCACTGACATCATGTATATCAATTCGGGAACACTAGACTCCCGCCTAGATATCTCCCCCGCAAAGCCCCGTCACGGTGAAACGGTTTGGACCAATGGATATAAAGGTGTCATGTACTGCAACGCTACTATAAACGGAATTGAAAACTCTCCACTTACAGAAGAGGAAAAGCTTCCCTTACTGGGTGAAGGCAAAATCATGCGTGCATTCTATTATTACCTGCTCACCTCATTCTTCGGCGATGTACCTTTTTATACAGAACATGTAGCAGATGTGGAGACACAGCAAAAGATAGGACGATTGGGTCGTATGTCGGCTGTCGAAACCCGCGAGTATCTGATAAAGGAATTACTGGAAATTGTTCCTCTGATGGACCAGGTACGTTCGTCAGAAGTAGACGCTAACCGTACAGGTGCTGCAACCGGATGGATGCTGATTGCCAAAATGGCGATGTGGAATAAGGAATGGGGTACAGCAATTGACGCCATATCCAAACTCGAAGAAATTTATGGAGCTCTCGATCAATACCCGCTTTCAGATGTAATGTTCCGCAATAAGAACACTCCTGAATCAATCTTTGAAATCCAACACTCTTACGTAGCCGGTGGTCTAAACTACACCTCCAATCTTGCAAGTATCTGCATGCCTATCACCCGCCGTTCAGGCACTTGCGAATATGACGGTGTGGAAATACCGGAATTAGGTGACAAGTCGACTTGTTGGACTCCCTGGCGTCCTACCGCTTACTTCTGCCAGAATCTGCAAACAAAAATTGGTGGTGACTTACGTGCCAAATACAACATGGCTTGGGAATACAATGGTCATGCTTTCAAAAGTGTAAGTACTGCACCCTGGCCGGGCCCGAAATTCTGGTGTCCATATCTTGACAGTAGCCGCGACGGAAACAATTATAAGATATTCCGTTATGCCGACGCATTGTTAATGAAAGCAGAATGTTACTGCCAGTTGGAACAAGATCCCGATATTGCGATAAAGTATCTGAATATGACCCGCAACCGTGCAGGCATCGGCGACTACCCGAAATTCCGTACTTGGGCGCGATTAATGGATGAAATTCAAAAAGAACGGGGACGTGAACTAATCGGTGAGTTCCAGCGTAAATTCGACCTGGTTCGTTGGGGAATCTGGTATACGCAGACTTATGAGAACACCGGTTCATCAAGTCTAAAAGAGAATATCCGTCCTTGCCACGAGTATTATCCGATTCCGGACACACAAGTCGTATATTCCGGTTATGCACTCGACAACAAAGCCTATGAGGCTTATTATGGTTCAAATCAATAATATTCATCCAGATACTCAAATCGTATGAAACTAAAATATACAGGAATAATGCTCTTCGCATTAATAATGGCTTTGCCTGGGTTTGCCAAAGGCAAACGGGGAAAACAAGCCATGAAAATCATATCCTACAACATAGAGTATGGCATGCGTGCCGATACTACTGCGGGCAAAACCGTATTTGCCACATGGATGCGCAATCAAAACCCCGATATCGTGTGTTTGCAGGAAGCCAATAAATTCACGCAGAAATCACTTGAAGCATTAGCTGCATCCTATGGTCATCCTTATGCCGTGTTGCAGAAAGAAAAAGGTTTCCCCACTGCCATAACGTCCAAATACCCTATTGTAAACATTATGAAGGTGGAGGATAACATGTGGCATGGATTCGTAATGGGTACAGTGAATGGATACCACATTATTTCGCTGCACCTTAGTCCGCACCGCTATGAGAGTCGCCAACTTGACATCGATCTTATTCTCGAAACCATCCGTCAAAATGGACCATTCGAAAAATGGATCATAATGGGCGACTTCAACTCCGTATCCCCTGTCGATGCCAAGAAATATAGCGACGGACGCTTGGCCGACCGCCTTCGTAAAGAAGAAGAGAAGCGTCCCGCATTAAAAAATCTTGTAAATGGAGAAATCGATTATTCAGTGCATCAGCGCATTCTTGATTTCGGTTTTATAGATTCGGCGCGTCTTGATAAAAACTTTTCGGAGAAAAATTTCGGTACACGTATTGACTTCATCTACATCTCTCCCGACTTGAAATCTGCTTTCACCGGAGGAAACTTTATCACAGACGACTTTACCAAGAAATATTCCGACCATCGTCCGGTTTATATGACTTGGGGAAAATAACAAAACTGTTACTATAAATTAATGAAACGATTTACAATTATGATACGAAAAAAACACCTGTATTATTCATTCCTACTCATAGTTTCGGTATGCAGCTTCCTGCTTACAAGCTGTGAGAAAGATTTTGAATGGGAACTTCCCCTTGCTTTCACGCAGAAAAATCTGATTCTATCTTCGGGCACAGGAACCACTCATATCTTAGTATACGCCACGAAAAACTGGAATGCCCACTTCGTGGAGAAAGTAGACTGGGCCTCTATCGACCGTCTCTCGGGTAAGGAAAACAGCGAAATCATATTCTCATACGCCGCCAACTATGGCGTGAACCGTAAAGTGCAACTGGCGTTTGAAACTGAAGAACATCTTCGCGACACGATAACATTGGTGCAGAGCGGCGAAATCTCATCAAGTGACGCCCGCCTCATCATCAACGAACCAATAGTAGAGATACCAGCCTCCACTACTAAGTTTGGCCTGGAGCTCGATACTAATTTAAAGTACGATCTCCACCGTGTCAAATACCTCGTAACATACAACTCCGGAAACCCCGAAGAAAACTGGATTGAAGAAGTGTCCCATGACAGTGGAAATATGTACATCAAACTGGCAGCCAATCCAACTTACGAGCCTCGTGTTGCCCAGATACGTTTAGCTATTTCAATTCCTGCCAATACAATTAATGGCAGCCCCAAAGTAGTGACAACCAGCACTACAATTACTCAACTGGGAAAGGAATGAAAATAAAAGAATTAGTGTTTATCAGTTTAATACAATGACTCTAATATGAAACGATTTATTAAATACCGACCAATACAACTGGTCACATTTTTAGGAGCTTTCATGCTTTCGTTGTCCTCCTGTGAGCTGGATAATGGTGATGAAGCCAATTTTGAAGAATTTGGAGCCGACGGAAAGACCTATACGCTCCCTTCTGATGCAGGCGACCTGGCCATCAAAGTTTATTCGAACCAAAATTATAACATTGCACTCGAAGACAATACCGGTGAATGGGTAACAGTAGCCGAGAGAAATCTCACGGGCGACGGTACGCTCCATGTTGAGTATGATTTCAACGACGGATTCCCCCGTATGGCGAAAATCTGCCTGACTGCCAACGGCGCTAACCTCTCCGACACGATCTACCTGAAGCAGAAAGGTGTGAAAACCCCAACATTTAAATTGGCTAAGCCTAATATGACTGTACATGGTTATGGAGGCGAAGTAAGAGCAGAGCTTGACATGAATGTCGACATGAAGGATCTCCGTATCAGTGTAGATTATACCAGTGGAGAGGAAACCATGCCAGTAGCCGACAAAGCAAACGGATGGGTCAGAGACATCACTTACGAGAATGGATTCCTTGTCATCCAGACCGATCCGAATCCTGACGAACGCGCAGTACGTACAGCTACCGTCAACCTGGTTTACATTGACGGTTGGGAAGTCGAGAATAAACAGCAACTTTTCTTGATGCAAGCAAATGCTAAGGATGAATTGGGTGTTGAAGTTTCGTTTATTGATGTTCGCAACTTGGGCGATACGGAGGGAATGAAAGTGACTGACGATGTTTATATTACCGGATATGTGGTAAGTGACCGCAACTCGGGCAACGTAGGTGATAATACCCAGACCACCCAGAATGCAATCGACTATACCGTCACACAAAAGACCGCTTATATCGAAAGCCTCGACGGACGCTACGGATTCTGCATTGAGACTCCTACAGTAGATGACAACACTTTCTCACAATATAGCAAAGTTCAGATTCTACTAAAAGGAACGAAAGTGATTCTGGAGGAAAACCCCGAACGCTATACTATTTCCGGAGTAACATCCTCTATGGTTATGTCGTCTACCGAAGGCACTGCAGCCGACTTACCCGTAAAAGAGAAATACATAAAAGATCTCACTGACGAGGATATCTACACCTATGTCACTCTGAAAGATTGCGAACTTCCTGTCCGTAAAGGTAGCCTGACTCCGATCAATGAAGGTTATGCCAATGCCGGTGGCGCTCACCGTTGTGCTAAATATGCTACACTAATGCGCGACATCAATGGTAACAGCATGTATATCTATACCAATACCACTTGCCTCTATCGTCGTGACGGCACCCGTCTACCCTACGGTTCAGGCAATATGTCAGGCGTTATCGTACATGAACTTTTCACTCGCTTCGAGTACCTGGAAGCAGCAAACGGATTGATCGATGAAGAGAAAGCAGGCGATATCGGCCGTTATCAGATTCGCCACATGTCGAGAGCCGACTTTAAAATGGCAGATGATTTTAAAAATAGCTTTTCGGGCTTGATTACCGAATTCCGCTATATCAACACTAATGGCATCAACAAAGAAGATGGTTCTTTCCCTTCCACTTACGGAGATGGAGGCCGCTTCCGTCATACTTACACCAAGCATCAGATCGGCAACGGTTTGCGTGGAAATGGAAGTAGTGATTACACTTACCTTGGCCCTGTAGGTAACAGTGCAACAGGACCTTTTGGAGATAATAGAGGCAATGTAAACGGGTTTGGTATCATTCTTGAAGATGGAACAGATTATATGAAAAACTACCAAGACACCAACACTGACGGTAAAGGTAATACCGGTGGTGGTGCCTGGTTAGCCTGGTCCAATCCTTATTGGTGGGATGAGGAAAACAATCGTGGTTATGCCTGGATTGTGAACTTCTCTACCAGGAACATTTCCTCCAATCATCTCTCTATGCAACTTAGCGTCAGCAATAATGCCGGTAACCAAGTGAGCAAACCTCGTTTCTGGAAGGCCGAATGGTCATTGAGCGGTGATATGGATAATGAAGCCGATTGGCATTATATCACTTCCTATACCGTGCCTGATATGGTAGTATGGGCCAACACGTTGATATCCCAGTGTCCGGGCTACAAGGCCATTGATGTGGAACTACCGTTAACATTGTTGGGTAAGGAAAATGTATATATCCGCTTAATGCCGGAGAACAACAAGGCTAGCAACGGTGCTTCCTGGGTCGACACCGGAGCGACAATTTCAGTGAAAGGCGACGCTACCAGTGCCATGAATTACTTTGCTATTCGTTATAATAAATAGGACGTACCCCCAGTCTGAATTTATTAAAAAGAAGCCTCTTCTTCTACCTTAACAGTAGTCGAAGAGGCTTTCCTCTTATCGTTCTGCTTGTCTCATTAGCTTTTTCACCACCGGACAAATCCCCTTTGCGAACCTATAAAATCCCAAATCCGTAAAATGCTCGCCATCAACTGTACTCTCGCCATCCTCACCCAGCAAATGTTCTGATTTTAAATAATGCAAGTTACGATACCCTTTCTTTTTCAACTCCTGAAATACGTTCCGTAATGCTGCATTACTTTCTTCAACCCATTTCCCTTTTTTCAAATCAAACTCTGCCAATGGAAAAGGAACATGTTCTATAAACAAGATCTGTACTCCCGGTATTTTGTCTTCAATAATATTCATAAATTCTTCAATACGTTCATTCAACATAGAAGCACTGACATTGGGAATAAAATCCATCACAATGACAGAAGGATTTCTATGTGTCATCAGTTCGGCTATTTCATATTCTAAATGCCCGTATCCGCTAAAGCCCAAATTCACCACTTCCCGATTGAGCATGCGAGAAAGAATGTTTGTATATGCCATACCCGGACGCGTTGCGCATCCGCCTTGAGTGATACTTGTTCCATAGCATACAACAGGCCGCTCTGTCACAGGCGATTCCACTTGCGGTTGCCGAATCAGAGCGTTTTCTTCTACTCCAATTTCAAGTGTTTCAATACCATCATAAAGCGGCAAGTAAAGCATATACTCATTCATTTCGCCTTTCATATTAGAAATAATAACGCCTTCATTCTTCTTACCTTTCGGACGCGCACAACGCACATAACGCCATTCTCCATTTTTTAGCACGTAAAGATCAAGCCCTTTCACGCCCACCATAGCCATATGCGACATATTATTATCTCTTTTTGCCGTCCATTTGGCAGCAATCATTGTTGAATTGGTTGCAAAACGTATGGCCAATCCGGGTGTATCCTGCCCCAACACCCACACCCACTTTTTACTTTTCTCCTTACAGGAAAGAGGCAAACGGGCATAACGTCCTTCCGTATCGTCAGACATCTTACCAATAAGCGGGAAATCATCCGCATTATAATATTTCAAACTCTGCCCCATTGTAGTCACAACGCAGTAAACGAGAAAAAACACAATTACAATTATTTTCTTTTGAGTCATAGTTTTGAGAATTAGTATTTATAATAAAAAGCAAATAATGAAATAAAAGAAACACAAAAGTATAATATTCAAAAGCAAACAACAAGAAAAAGCAATTAAAAAAGAAAAAATCTCTTAATTAGTTTCGTTTTACAACCTATTATCTTTATCTTTGCTTCAAATAAGCCACTAAAGAAAACCAAATAGAAACCTAAGTAAATAGTAAATCTATATAACCCTTTAAAAACAACTCCTGTATGAGCAAGAAACTACTATGTATAATGTGCTGTCTTTTCATCACATTATCTACATTTTCACAGAACAAAGAAGAAAGTTTATCTACTCCGGAATTATTTGACTTCGTATTGTTAAAATGCGATTTGAGCTCTCCCGTCAAAGACAAAGATGCAATAGACGGAGCCTTCAAGAAAGGATTAAACGGTATTTTCATCAACGACAAAGAACTGGCCAACTATGCTGCAAACAAAGGAATGGTAGCCGTCAGCAAATATACGATGTCAAAATGCCAGTCGATACTGGACAACATAAAAGAGTCGACTAAAACCACTCTTGTTTTCGCACGCGAAAGAAGCGACGGATATCTCCGTAACGCTTTGTTAGATCACTGCTTTGTGGAACTCTTCAACGATACCATTTTCGGTGAGGAAAGATGGCTGAAGAAGTTGATAAATTCTTCTTTGGATATACGTACCCGTCTCATCAACAATAACACCCGGATGGTAGTTGACATCACCAACAAAAGCAGCATCCCCTTCCATATCCAGATCACCCAATGCGATCAATTAAAACCGGAGCAAAAAGAAGTTACTCTATCGTCAATGGGCCAAACCAGTCTGTTTTTCAACAGTGACTATATCAAGTCTCCCCAATATACGTTACACGCAAATATCAAAAATGCATTCAATACAGAGAAAAAAGTATTGAAGCATGTGTTCCGCCTTCACGGAATGGATTATATGGTAGGAACGGAATCTCAAAACACGTACAACATCATCCCTGCACCACGGTTTCTCGAGAAAGGACAAGGCAAGTTTGTATTCAACAAAGAGACTCGCATTATACTAAAAGACAAAAATGCAGAAGCTCCTTTACGATTCCTGACCGACAGATTAACACGGACTGCACAATTACCTGTAAAGGTACAGAATAGCACTCAAAAGCATTCCGGCAACTATGTGATTTTCGATCGTGCCAACGACTCTGCATTAGGAAATGAAGGCTACAAAATAAATATTTCATCTGAATATATACAGGTACTGGCGAATAAAGAAGCCGGATTCTTCTACGCCATACAATCTCTACTACAATTACTTCCTGCAGAAATCTACTCCAACACGACAGTATACAAAGACTCATGGAGCATCCCGGCGGCAAACATCACAGATACACCGCAATTTGAACACCGGGGATTACACTTAGACGTAGGGCGTCATTTATACCCTGTTTCTTTTATCAAAAAGTACATAGATTTAATGTCTATGCAGAAAATGAACCGCTTTCATTGGCATCTGACAGAAGATCAGGGATGGAGAATAGAAATCAAGAAACATCCGAAGTTGACGGAAATAGGCTCTATGCGCAAAGAAACAATCATCAACCGGTATTCTGCCACCACTCCGGGAATATATGACGGAACCCCTTATGGAGGATTTTACACGCAAGAAGAAATCAAAGAGATAGTAGCTTATGCCAAAGAACGTTATATCACGATCATTCCCGAAGTTGACCTTCCGGGACACATGCTCGCCGCACTGGCCACTTATCCTGAACTGGGATGCACGGGAGGTCCTTATGAAGTAGGGACAAGATGGGGAATCTACGACGACGTGCTTTGCGCCGGCAATGAGAACATCTATCCTTTCATCGAAGATGTGTTACAGGAAGTCTTTAAGCTGTTCCCTGGAGAATATGTACATATAGGAGGAGACGAATGTCCTAAAACACGTTGGAAATCCTGTCCGAAATGCCAATCCAAAATAAAAGAGCTGAAATTAAAAGATGAACATGAACTGCAGAGTTATGTTATCAGGAGAGTGGAGAAATTCCTGAATAAAAACGGTAAAAAGCTGATCGGCTGGGACGAAATCCTGGAAGGTGGAATAGCACCCAATGCTGCGCTTATGTCATGGCGGGGAATCTCCGGAGGAATTACAGCCGCCAAATCAGGTCATCCGGTCATTATGACTCCCAACACTTATGTATATCTCGACCATTATCAAGCAAGTATGGAAACGTCTCCATTGGCAAACGGACGGATATGTTCACTTGAATGGACGTATGGATACAACCCCATCCCCAAAGAATTGACAAAAGAAGAAGCAGGACACATAATTGGCGTACAGGCCAATGTCTGGACAGAATATATGAAAACTCCGGAGCAAGTGGAGTACATGGCATATCCACGTGCCAATGCCGTTGCCGAGATAGGATGGAGTAGCCCAGAGCATAAGAATTGGGAAGATTATTTAGACAGACTTCAATATCAGTTCAAAAGATGGCAATTTTACGGTCTGAACTGTGCGACTCATTATAAGAACAAATGATTTAACTCACTGACAGGATTCATTTACTTGATTCCTTCCCGAACGATAAGGAATATATTTTAGGCACGGATTACACGGATTACACGGTTTTAATGCAATGATTACGCAAAGCAACCGTGTTAATCCGTGCAATCTGTGCCTAATCTTTTATTTAGAGTTTCCTCATAACCGATACGTTATGAGCTTATTATTACTAAAAAGTTTCCTAGTTACTTTTAAGCAATCACTTACCTAGTGATAGCTATTGCATTACCTAACAAGTTTTCGTTTGACTATAGTTGAACGAACGCTTGACATATGTTGAACTATCGCTTGACTATAGTCAAACGAAAACTTGTTAGGCAATTGAAAAAATAATATAAGCAAGAGAAAGAAATAAAAGCTGCATATTGACGAGTTATTGTCAGCGAAAGTATCTTTGACTCATTTCTGCATCGATAGGAAACAAGATTGGTTTTGACTAAAAAAAATGTTACGGGCAGTAGAATTGCCCGTAACATCATACCTATCAAAAACACAACTAATAATAAATATACTATTGCATTTTCATGCACTAATCTACTTCATGAGCTAATAAAATCATTTGCTGGAACGCTGCCAGATCACGTAAAATCAAATCCGGATTAGGATGAACAGCAATAGCTGTCTCATACGTCGTTTCACCGGAAAGCACCAATACTCCGAGAGCATTTGCTTTTTGCGCCATCAATATATCGGTATAAATACGATCACCTACCATAGCTACTTGGTCAGCCTGTAAGTTATGACGTTCCATGATTCCGTTCAACATTCGCGGATCAGGTTTCCCAATCACTACATCCGGCTCCCGCCCCGTAGCATATTCCAAACTGGAACAGATAGAGCCACAATCTACCAATACTAAAGGTTTATCCGTAGGACATACACGATCCGGATTAGTGGCAATATAGAGTTTCTTCTGATTAATCCACCACGCAGCACGACACAAACGTGAGTAAATCAGCGACATATCAAAACTGACCACTACTGCATCCGGTTCATCATCAGCGTTATCCTCCGTAGACTCAAATCCGGCTTCCTCAAACTCTGTTATCATACTGGGAGTACCCAACAAGAAAAGCCGCTTACATTCCGGGTGATGTATCCGTATATAATCTATTGTTGCCTGAGCCGATGTATAAAATTCATCTTTTGTAGCTTTAATGCCCATACCGGATAAATGCCGGAGATAATCATTCGTACTCCTCGAAGGATTATTCGTCAGAAATGAATAACCAATTCCCAAATCCTTCATTTTATCCAAAAAAGCAATCGTAAAAGGGAATAAGGTGTTTCCGTTATAAATCGTTCCGTCCATATCCAAAGCAATATGTTTTATGCGACGAATACGCTCCATAAGCTCTACACCCAATTTATTTTCTACCTCATTAATCATTATCATACCCATTCGCTTTCGCCGACCATGCGGCCATAAATATCAAAGTTCCCATAATAGCAATCAGAATTAATGCACCAACAGCAATATTCCAACCATAATGTTGAGCCAACAATCCTAACCCCCAACCGGAAACCAACGTACTAGCATATCCGAACAATCCCGTAAATCCGACTGCCGTAGCCGCCGCTTTCTTGGTAGCTATATTAGCCGCAGCAATGCCGACCAGGGCTTGCGGACCATAGATACAAAATCCCGCAGCTCCCAGCAAAAGCGTGGCAAGCCACATAGGAGGCTGGGATATGCCCCAGAATAAAGCAACGAACACCGTAGCCAATGCCATACAAATCACACAAACCCGTGGCCCACGTCCACCAAAGAAACGATCGGTTGCCCAACCGGCCACCAGCATCCCCACGATTCCGGATATTTCAAAAGCAGCAACCATCCAACCTGCATGATGAATAGAGACTCCTTTCCACTCTCCCAAAAGAGTCGGCCCCCAGTCAAGCACAGCATAACGCACGATATACACAAAAAAGTTGGCAATAGCCAGTACCCAAATCGCCGGGTTACCAAAAACATTCTTACGCACGAATTGCTTAAACTCGGCAGAAGTATCTTCTTTCTCTTCTACACCTTTTTTGGAGTTAAGCTCCGGAAGTCCTACCGAACGAGGCGTATCGCGCAAAGCAAACCATAGGCCAACCGCACCCACCAAAGCAATAATGGAAGGAAACCAGAAACACCAGCGCCATCCCAGACTGACAATATATCCACAGACAATCACTACCAGACCCGCACCAACTGAATGGGACGTATTCCATACTGACATCTTTGTAGCCAGTTGAGTCGGAGGAATCCAATGCGTCAATAAACGGGCACAGGGAGGGAATCCCATTCCCTGAAACCACCCGTTCAACATCCACACAATTCCAAACATCACCACAGCAGAACTAAACCCAAACCAAATATTACATGCTGCAGAGAGAACCAACCCGGTCACCATAAAATAACGGGCATTCACCCGATCGCCAACAAAGCCGTTTGCAAACTTGGAAACCCCGTATAGCAAACCGTGCAAAGTAAGGAATAGTCCCAAATCACCCTTGGTTATCCCCAAATCATCTTGCATGGCAGGCATTGCAATACTCAAGTTTTTACGAACAAAATAAAACAGAGCATAGCCTATCATACTTGCTATGATCGTCCGCGTCTGCCAGTATTTAAATTTCTTTGCCACCTCGGGCACCATTCCTTGTAATTCCATCTTCTGCCGTATTTAATCTGTTATTTCCCATATTTTACCTTTACCAAACAGGCCATCCAACCACTTTTCCATGTATCCTGTCCGGACAGCCAAATCGAGAACTGTAAAACGACGACGAATAAACTGCGCACGGACAAACGTTTCACGCAGGCGTTTTCGTGTAATACCTATTTGTTCGGGTTCTGTGGGAGCACCTACCTGTCGCAAACATTGCTTAACCTCTTTATAAGGAATTAATTGTTTGGATAGACGCTCACGAATTTCAGGCCAGTATTCTTTTAATTGTCGCAACTGAACAGCCAACTGTTCCCGCGTCACGTATTTTGCTTTCGTTTCCTGCAAACCTATATTCGGGAAATCAGTACCGGCAAACATATCAAGGGCTACCTTCTCCGCAAGATCCGGTTCGGGCCATGCCGCGCAACATGCTTCTACATCCAGTTTCTCCAAGGGAGTGTTCAGCACCTGTTCGTAAAATGCCGTGATGGCCAGCATACCTATACTCACCTGGAAACCATGGGAAATATGCTCGCCATGATGCAAATGATGTTCCATATTCCAAAGGTGGCTAAACTGGTGTTCCGCTCCTGAAGCCGGACGGCTCGATTTAGACCATTGCATGGCAAAGCCTCCCAGCATCAATCCCTCAATAAGCTGCGACACCGCTTTTTCATCCCCGGCCAGTGCACCTTCAGGATTCGAGAGTGCATCATGCAGTCCATCTTGCACAATCATCCATGCTTTTTCATCAATATCTTCCACTCCCATCCAATCGGCCAGAATCCAGTCGGCACCAGCGGTCACTTTTGCAAACAGATCAGCATATCCCGACGCTGTCATCGGTCCGGGAGCTCTTTTTATAATTTCAATATCAGCCAGTACAGCTTGTGGTGCCGGACAACTAAAAGTCTGCTTTGCTCCATTGGCAGTAATGGAAGCGCCAAATGCCGTATACCCGTCCATGGAAGCAGCAGTAGCCACGCATATATATCTTCTTCCAATCAGATGAGAAGCCAATTTCGTCAAATCATTAATTGTACCGGAACCGACAGCCACCGGAATGGCATCATGCACTTTCAACGATTCGACCAAACGGTCGACATACGAATATTCTGCATACAAATCGGAATCAGTAAAAACAAAAGACGGCAATAATTCAATATTCGCATTACGCAACTCCGCCTCTACTTTTTCACCTGCTACGCGATATGTTGTAGTATCAGCTACCACTATCGCTTTTTTACCTGCAAACTGTTCCTTAAACAGTCCGGCTACTTCATTTAATATTCCATTTCCTATACGAAGAGCACGTGTCTCATTCGCCGCTTTCAAAGCCTGTTCTACTTTTGACATTTTCACAGTATTAATTGTTAGTTCACTAACCGGATTTTCCTTCACTATAGCAAACAGACGTTGCACCATATCAGGGCAACAATCTATCGAGATTGCAAAACTGTCCATACTTCTGTCGGTATATCAGATTCTATAATATCCGGTTTCTTATTAATCTCTTCCCTATATTTTGAAGCCCGTTCTTCTTTCGAAGACAGTCTGTCATGCGTAGGCGCCACACTAATCATACAACGCACGCCACGGGCATGGAGCATTTCAACTATTTTCTTATTTTCAGGTGTTATACTATGCCCTACATAAGCAATCATATTTTCCCATGGCACACCTGATATCGACAAGTCTTCAAACTCTTTCATATTACGGGCGAAAGCGGACATCATAATCGTTGGGAAACGGTCATAATAATATCTGGCTTGAGCACCGGTATGCACTGTCAGCATCACATGTCCCTCTGCCTTATGTTTTTTGATTAAAGCCGCAATCATAGCCATCGGCACATCTTTCTTATCAAGGTTTATAATTGTTTTACCTCTACTCCATTTTATTACTTCTTCCAGGGTAGGAATCTTGCAGTCGGTCACTTTTCCCGAATGATCTTTCAGGCGAAGCTTCTGCAATTCTTTCCAAGTATAATCGCAGACTTTCCCCGTTCCTGTTGTTGTACGATCCAAAGTAGCATCATGCATCAATACAACCACACTGTCTTTTGTCAGACGAGGGTCAATTTCAAAGAAAGCCGGCATCTGCTTCAGCACATTTTCCAAACCTTCAATACAATTTTCCGAATACCCTTCTTCGTATCCACCACGATGTCCGCTAACGATGATTGAGCCATCTCCCGTATATTTAAAGAAATCCCTCAACTGTGAAACATCATCGAACTTTAACAGATGTAGTTTTTCCTGCGCCGACACAGACTGTATTCCCGACAACAGAAAAAACATGAATGAGGCTACGAGTCCTCTCTGCAAAATCATACAACTTTTCATAAGCATTTATTTACAAACAACACTAAAGTATTTTTTCTTCTAGTTCAAGATATATCCTCTTGCCAACCGGTTAAAATCGGCTATCTGCTCTTGTTCCCAAGCTTCGTCTTTTCCCAGTTCCGTAGCCAATACGGATGCTACTTTCGGAGCTATCTTCAGAGCAGCACGAGCATCCAGAAAAAGCATTCTCACACGGCGGGCCAACACATCTTCTATATTCTGCGCAAACTCTTCGCGAACTGCCCACACCACATGAGCCGCTGTAAAAGTATAACCTTCATACAACTTTTCAGCAAAAGAAGGCTCTTTTTCTATCATCTTTTGTATTTTATCCGCGTCACTGCCATACACATAATTCCAATCATTCTCATCAAACGCCTCTTTGGTATATCCATGAACTCTCAAATTCTTCGTCACACATTCCGCAGGAGATAATCCGCCTATCGCAATAGCCTGATTAATGACATCTTCAGCCATTGCACGATAAGTAGTCCACTTTCCTCCGGTAATTGTCAGAAGCCCCGATTTCGAACGATAAATTTTATGATTCCGTGAGATTTCTTTTGTTTTCTTCGAATCAGCATGTGTTGGCACTGCCAATGGACGCAAACCGGCAAAAATCGAAAGTACATCGGCACGAGTTGGCTTTCGGTCTAAATACTGCCCGGCCTGATCTAATATAAAATCAACTTCTTCCTCCAACGCTCTCGGTTCCAAAGAAGCTTCATTCAAAGGAGTATCCGTTGTGCCAAGCACCACCTTTCCATGCCAGGGAACTCCAAAAAGAACACGCCCATCTTTCGTTTTAGGTATCATTAGTGCCGAGCGACCACCCAAGAATTTATGATCAACCACCAGGTGCACTCCCTGACTAGGACGTACTTTCCTTCGAATATCGCACTCATCCATCTTCATCACATCATCCACAAAAACTCCGGTAGCATTTACCACCACTTTCGATTTTATCTGATACTCCTTTCCATCAAGCGTGTCGACGGCATGCACTCCATTTATTCTTCCGGTGGCATCTTTCAGCAAACAATCCACCTTTATATAGTTCAAGCACACTCCGCCTTTATCAATAGCGGTGAGTGCCAATGTGATAGCCATGCGCGAATCATCAAACTGCCCGTCGTGATATACCACTCCGCCCCTCAATCCTTCATGTTTTAAAGAAGGTATTTCTTTCAACACAGATCGCTTCAGCATCGGCAATGAACGTCCCAACGTCTTGCGTCCTGCCAGCAAATCATAACAAGTTAATCCTATCGCATAGAAAGGCTTTTCCCACCAGCGATAATTACCTATTATAAAACGCATATCTTTCACCAGATGAGGAGCATTGAGCCTCATACGCCCACGTTCATGTAATGCTTCAACCACCATAGAAACATCTCCCTGTGCTAAATAACGAACCCCTCCATGTACCAGTTTCGTACTGCGACAAGAAGTACCTTTAGCAAAATCATGCTGTTCCAGTAGAATCACCCTGTACCCTCTGGAGGCTGCATCTACGGCAGCCCCTAATCCGGTAGCTCCGCCACCGATCACCAGGATATCGCATTCACATTTCCAATTGAGCATCCTCTCAAGCAAATCACTTCGTTTCATCTCCTATTATTATTTCGTTTTCTTTCTTTATCTATAAATCAGCCCTGCAAAAATACACAAAAAGAAATATCATCCAATATAAAAAGCAAATTATTTTTCGTTAGAAGACTATTTTATATCTAAAACGGAAGTTTTACATCATAGAATGAAACTTTTCTTCTTTTTATTTGCCACATATTAATATTTAGTTTATCTTTGTGATAAAAATTGGGAATTATGACAAGTATTGCAGAAAGACATAAGTATATTCTTGAAAGTTTAGCAAAAAACGGCTTCATCAAAGTCAACGAAATCGCTAAAGAGCTAGAAGTTACCCCTGTAACTATCCGAAAGGACTTAAAACATCTGGAAGAAAAAAAACTTCTCTACCGTACTCATGGAAGTGCAAGTCCGGTCAACCCACTGACATCAGATATTGATGTGCACGAAAAAGAAAAGCTTCGAAAAGAAGAAAAGAAAAGAATCGCCACTGCCGCAGCCAAATTGATAGAAGAAAACGATTCGATTATTATCGCTTCCGGTTCTACGGTACATACATTTGCCGAGCATATCACTCCTATCAATCACCTAACCGTAGTTACAGCTTCCTTGAAGACCTCCTTATTATTAAATACAATTAATAATATAGAAGTGATTCAGCTTGGCGGAATAGTACGTAAGAACTCTTTTTCCGTCATTGGCGACTACACTTCTTTATTCTTTGAACAAATCACTTGTTCAAAACTCTTTTTGGGGGTAGACGGTATCGATCTTGAATACGGAATCACAAACTCTAATATCGAAGAAGCCGTTCTTAATAAGAAAATGATAGAAGCGTCATTACGCACCATCATCCTGGCAGATTCTTCTAAATTCGGACGACGCGGGTTCGGCAAAATCTGTAGTTTAGACTGCATAGATGTGATTATCACAGATTCCGGCATTTCCCAGTCAATGGCACAAGCGATTGAAGAAATGGGCATAGAACTTATCATTGTTTAAAACAGTTATATCACCCAAAGAATTATCCTACTAAAGTTATCTTTAGAAAACTATAAGTATCCGGATAATACAAAAAAAGATGGACTCGTTACCGAGTCCATCTTTTTTGTACTATCATCAATAACATTATTATTTCTTCAGGATATCCATTGTATCCGATGCGATCAACAGTTCTTCGTCTGTCGGGATCACTACCACTTTCACTTTAGAAGCAGGAGTAGAAATGATTGCTTCTTCACCGTGAACCTTAGCATTTACTTCATTATCAAGTTCGATACCCATGAATTCCATATCCTTACAAACTTCACGACGACATTCCATCTGATTTTCACCAACGCCACCTGTAAACAGGATAATATCCACACCACCCAATGCAGCAGCATAAGCGCCGATATATTTCTTGATACGGTAATAATACATCTTCTCAGCAAGGATTGCTTTCTCATTACCAGCCGCACAAGCAGCCAAGAGTTCACGCATATCGCTTGATACGCCTGAAATACCCAGTACACCGCTCTTCTTGTTCAACAGATTAGAAACACCGGTCGTATTCAAGCCTTCTTTTTCCATGATAAATGTTACTGCACCGGCATCAATATCACCGCTACGAGTACCCATCATCAAGCCTTCCAATGGAGTCAAGCCCATCGTAGTATCCAGACATTTACCATCTTTGATAGCAGCGATAGAACCACCGTTACCAATGTGGCAAGTAATAATCTTCTGTCCTACCGGATTTACACCCAGGAATTCGCATACACGTTTTGACACATAACGATGAGAAGTTCCGTGGAAGCCATAACGACGTACACCATACTTTTCATACAGTTCGTGAGGAATAGCATACATATAAGCATAATCCGGCATTGTCTGATGGAAAGCCGTATCAAATACACCTACCTGCGGAATGTCAGGAAGAATAGCAGAAACAGCATTCACCCCTTTCAAGTTAGCAGGATTGTGAAGTGGAGCCAAGTCATTACAAGCAGCGAAAGCTTCCAAAACTTCTTTGTTCAGCAATACAGATTCGCTAAAACGCTCTCCCCCGTGTACCATACGGTGACCTACAGCATTAATCTCATCCAAAGATTTGATAGCACCATATTCAGGGTGGGTCAATGTATTCAGGATAAACTCTACTCCTATTGTATGTTCCGGAATATCTTTTTCCAAAATTTTCTTCTCACCATTCGGCAAAGTCAATTTCAAGAATGATCCTTTCAGACCGATTTTTTCGATACCACCTTGTGCAATCACCTCTTTGGTGGTCATATCGAACAATTTATATTTAATAGATGAACTTCCGCAGTTCAATACCAGAATCTTCATGTTGTTGTCGATTTATACTTAATACTTTATATCTAATACTTATTTATTCGCTTTTGCTGCAATGGCCTGATTAGCCGTAATAGCAATCATGCGATATACATCCTCGATAGAACAACCACGAGACAAGTCGTTTACCGGACAAGCAATACCCTGAAGAATCGGGCCGACAGCATCAGCATGTCCCAGACGTTGAACTAATTTATAAGAAATATTACCAACCTCCAGACTCGGAACGATCAGCACATTTGCTTGTCCTGCAACTGGAGAACCCGGCGCCTTGCTAGCACCGACTTCCGGTACAAGAGCAGCATCAGCCTGCATTTCACCATCCAGATCAAGAGTAGGAGCCATCTCTTTCGCAATCTTAGTAGCTTCTACCACCTTATCCACTACTTCGTGTTTAGCAGAACCTTTGGTAGAGAAGCTCAACAGAGCTACTTTCGGATTTTCAATACCGGCAACAGCTTTCGCAGTTTGAGCGGTACAAACAGCAATCTGTGCCAGCTGGTTAGCATCCGGAACCGGAGTTACGGCAACATCTCCCATGACTAGAATACCGTTCTTTCCGTATTCAGGAGCATGAGTCAAAAGCAACATAGCACCAGACACGCAAGTGATTCCCGGCGCAGTCTTGATAATCTGTAAAGCAGGACGCAGTACGTTACCGGTCGTGTTGCGGGCACCGGCCAACTGACCGTCAGCATCACCGCTCTTAATCATTAAACAACCATAGAACAAAGGATCGCTCGTCAATTTGCGGGCTTCTTCGATAGTCATCCCCTTCTTTTTACGAAGTTCACACAACAACTGTGCGTATTCTTCGTGTTTCGGAGAAGTTTCAGGATCAATGATAGTAGCTTTACCGATGTTTCCCAATCCCCATTTTGTAGCAAGTTCATTAATTTCAGCCGGTTTACCCAGTAAAATTAGATCGGCTACTTCGTCTGTCAAAATCATATTGGCAGCTTTCAATGTGCGTTCTTCAGTTCCTTCCGGAAGAACAATACGTTGGCGATTTGCTTTCGCACGCGCCACGATTTGGTTGATTAAATTGAGCATAGATATATTGAATATTATTATAAAACCTCATTACAATTTGTAATTTGCGGTGCAAAAGTACTCAATTTTGCAACATCCACATTACAATTTCGCCTATTTTTCTCTTTCAAGTCTAAAATATTATAATATTTAACACTGTACTCCTATTTTTCATACCTTTGCAGCGTTTTCAAAACAAAATCAATAGGTTATTAGTATATGATACGTCAGTGCGCCATTTTATTTGGCTGTTTGGCTTTGGGTGAATTAATTGTTTATTTTACGGGTATCAAGCTCCCCTCCAGCATCATTGGCATGCTGCTGCTCACCCTCTTTTTAAAATTAGGTTGGATTAAATTACACTGGGTACAGGGGTTGTCCGACTTTCTGGTTGCTAACTTGGGATTCTTTTTCGTTCCACCCGGTGTGGCTCTTATGCTATACTTTGATGTTATTGCGGCAGAATTCTGGCCAATTGTGATAGCTACCATTGTCAGTACCGCACTTGTACTTGTCGTAACGGGATGGGTACATCAGATCGTTCGCAAGTTCAGACTGGCGCATCAGATCAAACTGGCACGCAAACTTCATCTGTCAGATTTCCATCTACCGGAGAAACTACACCTTAAAGATAAAATCAACTTAACGAATAAAGACAAATGAGTTTCTTAGAAAATAATTTCTTCCTGTTGGCTATTACCTTCGGGATTTTCTTCTTTGCCAAACTGCTTCAGAAGAAAACAGGACTGGTATTATTAAATCCTATATTGCTGACCATCGCACTATTAATCATCTTCCTTAAAATGACCCATATCTCTTATGAGACATATAATAAAGGAGGACATCTGATCGAATTCTGGCTACGCCCGGCCGTTGTGGCTTTAGGCGTACCTTTATATCTACAACTGGAAATGATAAAAAAACAGTTGTTGCCTATTCTACTGTCTCAACTGGCAGGCTGCATCGTCGGAGTTATTTCAGTAGTACTGATTGCAAAGTTCATGGGAGCTTCACAAGAAGTAATCCTGTCGCTGGCTCCAAAATCGGTTACGACTCCCATTGCGATGGAAGTAACCAAAGCCATCGGCGGTATTCCGTCACTGACGGCGGCAGTTGTTGTAGCAGTAGGTTTATTAGGCGCTATCTGTGGTTTTAAAACAATGAAAATCATGCATGTAGGCAGCCCGATCGCCCAAGGACTTTCAATGGGAACAGCCGCCCATGCCGTCGGCACCTCTACCGCAATGGATATCAGCAGCAAATACGGAGCCTATGCTAGTCTGGGACTGACATTGAATGGAATATTCACTGCATTGCTGACACCTACAATCCTTCGATTATTAGGTGTTTTGTAAAAACAAAATCTCTTGATTTTCCGTTATATAAAGAGTTAAACGCAAAAAAGCAATCTTATGATTCCATTTAAAGATATTACATTAACAGACAGAGACACAATCACCTCATTCACGATGAAAAGTAATCGCCGCAATTGCGATCTTTCATTCTCAAATCTTTGTAGCTGGAGGTTTTTATATGATACCCAATTTGCAGTAGTCGATAATTTTCTGGTGTTCAAGTTCTGGGCAGGAGATCAGCTTGCTTATATGATGCCCGTAGGTACAGGAGATTTGAAAGCAATATTGCGGGAGCTGATAGAAGATGCCCGCAAAGAAAACCATCATTTCTGTATGTTAGGAGTGTGTAGTAATATGCGCACCGAACTTGAGACCATCCTTCCGGAACAGTTCACTTTCACAGAAGATCGCGACTATGCTGATTATATCTATTTAAGAAGTGATCTTTCGACGTTGAAAGGTAAGAAATTCCAAGCGAAAAGAAATCATATCAACCGGTTTCGCAACACTTATCCGGATTATGAGTATACACCGATTACCCCAGACCGTATTCAGGAATGCCTCGATCTGGAAGCAGAATGGTGTAAAGTGAACAATTGTGACCAACAGGAAGGAACGGGCAATGAACGCCGTGCCCTGATCTATGCACTTCATAACTTCGAAGCACTCGGGCTGACGGGTGGAATTCTTCATGTGAACGGTAAAATCGTGGCATTTACATTCGGTATGCCTATCAATCATGAAACGTTCGGTGTACATGTAGAAAAAGCGGATACCAGCATTGAGGGTGCGTATGCTATGATTAATTATGAATTCGCCAACCGGATTCCTGAGCAATATATTTATATCAACCGGGAAGAGGATTTAGGTATTGAAGGTTTGCGCAAAGCCAAATTGTCTTACCAACCGGTGACGATTCTGGAGAAATACATGGCTTGCCTCAAGGAGCATCCCATGAATATGGTTAAATGGTAAACTCTTTATAAATATGATGATAAAGGAGCAAGTAAAAGCATTGTGGAAAGTCTGTTTTGACGATAGTGAAGAATTCGTCGAGATGTACTTCGGACTGCGCTACAAGACAGAGGTGAACGTCGCCATCCAAAGTGGTGATGAGGTAATCTCTGCCCTTCAGATGCTTCCTTATCCGATGACTTTTGGTGGAGAGACCGTGCAGACCTCCTATATTTCAGGAGCCTGTACGCATCCCGATTTTCGAAGCAAAGGGGTCATGCGCGAGCTTTTATCACAGTCTTTCGCCCGGATGTTACGGAATGGGGTACACTTCAGCACATTGATACCGGCGGAACCCTGGTTGTTCGATTATTATGCCCGTATGGGATATGCTTCGGTATTCAAGTATTCAACTAAAGAGATCGTTTTGCCCGAGTTTATCCCTTCTAAAGAGATAGCGGTCAGTGTTGTTTCAGAATTTCAGGAGGAGGTCTATTCCTATTTGAATAAGAAGCTTTCCGAACGGCCTTGCTGTATTCAGCACACACCGGAAGACTTTCAGGTTATTATGACCGATCTTGCCATTAGCGGAGGTTATTTATTTGTAGCCAGACAGGAAAACGAAATCAAAGGAATAACCATTATATATAAAGGAGAAAAACAGATCATTATCAATGAACTTTGCGCTGATGATAAGGATGTGGAATATAGTTTATTGTATGCGATCAGGCAGCACACCGGATGCAAGCGCATGGTTCAACTACTGCCTCCCGAAGATAAACAGCCTCAACATCCGCTAGGCATGGCACGTATCATCAATGCCAAAGAAGTGCTGCAAATCTATGCCGCAGCTTTTCCCGAAGATGAAATGCAACTGGAATTATCAGACAAACAATTGTCTGTAAATAACGGCTATTATTACCTGTGCAAAGGAAAGTGCATGTATAATACCGAGCGACTGCCCGGTGCACATATACAAATGAATATTAGCGAATTAACCAATAGAATACTTCAGCCGTTAAAGCCATATATGAGCTTGATGCTGAATTAAATTTTAGGCACGGATTACACGGATTACGCTGTTGACTTATATTAAGACATGCCTCTAAGAGCTGTGAAATCCGTGTAATCCGTGCCTGTATTTATTTATTCAAATAACGAACCCGTTCGCAGGCTGCCAATAGAAACGCACCTACTCCAAAATTCGAAGTGGAGTTTGCGTCTACCACCTGACCGGGTATCGCTTTCTCACCAATCGGTTGCACATATCCAATCTTGCCATCAGGCTGCAAAGCAACTGTTGAGAGATATTTCCATGCTTTTTCAACCACCGGCTGATATTCTGCAGCATCCAAGAAACCGTTATTGATTCCCCATTGTAAACCATAGGTAAAGAAAGCTGTTCCACTGGTTTCCGGTCCCGGTGCATGCAGCGGGTCGAGCATACTGCGTGTCCAGTAGCCTTCCGGCTGTTGACAAGCAGCAACCGACTTAGCCAGGGTACGGAAACGGTCTATATATTCCGGACGATACTTATCTGTTTCAGGAAGTTCTTTCAAGACTTTTGCCAATCCGGCCAATACCCAGCCGTCTCCACGTGCCCAAAAATCCTTTTTGCCGTTCACACTTTTATGTTTAGGAAACACGTATTTTCCATCCCGGTAATAAAGTCCGACCTCTTCATCATACATAATACTATCAGCATAGGAGAGGTATTCATGTAGTTTCTCCAAATAGAGCGGATTCTTAGTTATATTATACATCTTTGTCATGACCGGCATGACCATGTACAAGCCATCCGCCCACCACCAATAATCATGATTGGGGGTACTCATCTGATATTCCATCACTTCGCGGGCACGGGCTATTTTCTGTGTATCCGGTTCCAGATTATAGAGATCGGCATACGTCTGGAAACAAATCTGATAGTCACCGAAAAGCACATAATCATCACTTTCACCGTAACTGTACTTCCAGTTTTCCTTATGATCTGATTTTGCCCCTTTCCATTCATTATGTTCCGCCCAGGCTTTCGAGTATTCCAAATAGTCCGGCTGCTTAGTCAAAAAATAAGCTTCCATATTTCCGGTGTGATAAGCGGCATTATCCCAAAAAGAACGTCCGTGTTCCGGATGATTCGTCTGCCAATAATGATTCACTTTATGAATGGTGTTTATCACTTCTTCAGCAGAAGCATCCTTCTTATCCGTACAACTTGCACAGATTGCACCGCCTAGAAAGAGTGCAGAAAAAAGAGTTGCATATCGTTTCTTCATACCTTTATTTATTTGTATCCATATTCGTTTCCAATACATATATCATTTGAGGCTCAATTTCCGCTGTGCGTTCACCGTCTCCCTGACGGGTGTGTTGTACAAAGAGATGCAGTTTCCGCTGCTTTTTCCAAAGTTCCGTATCATGAGAGGGTTCCCAGGCATCCACGGAAAAATCCGTCAGATCCGTTATCGTCCACTTACTCGTACCCACATCATTCGCATATGCCATCGATACACGGCTTCCCCGTTCTTCGTCACGGAAAATATAAAAGACTTCTCCACCTTCTACCACAATACGCGGACGGGCAATAGGGATCATTTTCGTACCTCCACCCTTCAAGGTAAAAGGTGTCTGGCGATCGGTTATCTGCCGTTGATGCCACATCTTCCCGTCATTCCAGACGATGCGGTATTGAGGAACATCACTATCGGGTTCCCGCCAATAAGTAGCTATATACGGATTTCCTCCCGCATCGGCACTCATACTCGTCTGATTTATCAACCCACAGTTTTGAGGTAAACGACAGGCATACTCCGCATTGGACAATTTGATCGGGAGTTCATATCGTTCTCCACTCGTCTTATACCAAGTTACCCCATTATCGAAAGAACGGGCATAACAAATATCATGGTTTGTTTCCACATGCCAGGTCTCGCGCCATACCCATGAAAGATGAATCGTCCCTTTCTCATCAACATATAACTGCCAATAGGCATTCCGTTTATTTTCCCCATCGATCAGTATATCCTGCACACGAGTCCATTTATGTTCTTTCAGCGAATAACGGTTCATTACCAGATTTCCACGACCCGAAGAACCGGAGCGGTAAACAAACAATAAATCTCCTCCGGATAAAGGATAGAACTCCGGATAGGTGACATTTGCTTCGTCAACTCCGGTCATGGGTATTTTATCCCCCAGTTCCAGAGAACCGGGAGCAATACTCCGGCAATAATTCAATGGATGTCCGTGATGGTCAAAAGATATATGTATGTATCCTTCCCCATCTATCATCATGCTAATTATATTATGAGCATCCTTCACATTTCCCTGATATTGGGTGCGATGTAATGTCCATTGTTCCGAATCCAGTTTCCGCTTTCCAAGTACCAGATAGCCATCGTTATCGTAATAACTGATATATTGTTCATCACCGTGTGTAACCAGCGAGTTATTCCGAAAGACCGTCGTATTGACCGAAGTACAGCTATACCCCTTTCCTACTTCAATCAAATGCTGGGAACAGGCAATAACAGGAACGAGCATTATTCCACAAAGTAGCAACAGTATCCGTTTCATATTTATTTTTTATTTGTCAAAGATAGAAAGGTTCCATTTTTCATACCAAGGGATCGTTATTTCCCCGTCTTTTACCAACACAGGCAACCATACATAACGGGAATCTTCCAAGTCCTTCTTCTTCCAACGGTCGAACATGGCAATATATGCATCCTTCTTTCCGACAACGGGCTGGACATAAGTACTCTGGGCATAAAACGTTTTATCTGCATCCGGTCCCGTACAAGGGTTTCCGATTGTCTTCCATGTTCCCATAATAGAATCGGCTACTGCGATCTCGGCTATATTAGGATCCCAACCAGTACAACCGGAGCTTAACATATAATATTTACCATTATATTTAAATACTGCCGGAGCCTCTCTCGATTCTTTTACGAAATTGCGTGTAAAACGTCCGCTCGGTTTCAGATAATCATCAGTCAGAAGGCTGATATACATCGTTTCATTATTTTCTGAAGAATAAAACTGATAAGCACGTCCATCATCATCCACAAAAACAGTCTGATCGCGGCTCATCGCATTGTTCGGACGAAAACTTCCCTGATAAACGAACGGACCGACAGGAGAATCGGAAACTGCCACTCCGGCACAAGCCTTACTGTAATCAGCACTTTCCACATGGGCCCACATTACAAATTTGCCCGTTTTCTTATTATAAACCACTTTCGGACGTTCCAATACTTTGGAGGGGTGCAGGTCATGATTTGGATCGTCTTTAACTGCCGGAAGTACAATACCCTCAAATTTCCAATTCAGCAAATCTTTAGAAGAGTAACAACCTACTCCGGTCACATCCGTACGATAACACTCCCACGTAGCCCAGTCAGGCAAAATGGTTTTCCCTTTCTTGTATTCGCCATACCAATAGTAAGTGCCGTTATGATATAGAAGTCCACCACCATGGGCATTGATCGGATTCCCGTCCGTATCTTTCCAAACTTCTCCGGGGATAAATGCAGCGTTTTTCTGAGCTTGTACCGGCATCGGCAACAAGCCAAGACAAACTACAATAAATAATAATAGTCTAGTCATATATAAATCTTTATTAGTTAGTCCATCTTAATGAACAGCATGATCTTTCGGGAAATCTTTCCCCTCCCAGGCTTTCTTACTTGTCCAATCCTCGGCAGGTGAAGTCCAAAATGGATGTTCTGCCGGAAGTCCCAATGGGAGGAATGCGAGTGAAGCCATATATAAGCTACCATTATTCGTATACCAGTCTGATATATTCGGCTGCTTACCATTGAATCCTAAAGTCAGGAATCCTTTTTCATTGAAATTATGATTATCACTAAACATTCGTTTGATAACTGCCGTCATAGCTGCACGTACTTGTCCATTTGGTAATTCTTTAGGGAGCCACTCTCTCCATGCCAGCAATGCCAAAGGTTGTAAAGTTCCTGTACGGTACGTGATAGAACGCCCGAATACTGGGAGCGTACCTTCCGGAGAAATAAACCGTTCCAGAATTATTCCAAAGCGTTGCATCCGTTTGACTGCACGATTATAATCGCAATCCGGCATATTCCAGACTTTGTTCTTACCGGCATTTGTCATGATTTCCAACGGTTCTATATACATAGGGTGCAAAACGAAACTATTATAATAGTCAAAAGCAAAATCCGGACCGTCCGAATACCAGCCATCTCCCACATACCATTCTTCCACTTTACGTAGAGCCGAAGCAATGCGATAAGTATCACTCGGTGCACCAGCCTTACGCAGGAAAGATTCCACTGTGGCAGAGAATAACAACCAGTTAGTATAAGGAGGGTCTACCCGGCGAAGTTGGGTAAATTCGGTAATATAACGTTGTTTTGTCACACTGTCCAGCGGAACCCACAAGGCATCGTATCCTCTTATGAAACTTTCTGCAATATAGGCTGCATCCACCAACGTCTGTCCCTCTTTTCTCCACAACAAATAATCGGGACTTTCCGGATCTACAGCCTGCGCATAACTCTTTAACGCCCATTCGCGCAACTGTTTACGCTGAACACCTTCTGCCGTATCATCATCCGGCAATGAAATCCAGGGAGCCAGTCCTGCCATCAAACGCCCGAAGCACTCCATATAAGTGACATTCTTATTTCGTCCATCCCATGTCGGACTCAACTCTACCAACATGTTCTGTTGCAACTTGCCCTCACTCATATTACTAAGCACGGGTTCAGCCATTCGATATAATACTCCCGCCCATAACTCACGGTCGGCAGGTTCTTTTACTTGTTTTTTCTTTCTTGCCGACAAGTCTTGTGAAGGAATCAGCAAAATTGCCATAAGCAATAGTAGTACACAATATCTATTCAAGTTCATGATATTATTATAGTTTTTTCGTTTACAAAGATACTTTATACTCACAAGAATAACGTCCAAATTTATGTCAAAAAAGGGATACAAAAAGACCTAATTTCATACAGAGACAGTTATATATACGAAATTAATAAGGTTTCCACCTATCAATCCATTCAATAAAAGGTATTCCTTTTTCATTAAATTGAATAGGCAGCCAGATATAACGTGAATCCAGCAAACTCTCCGGACGCCAGCTATCTGCCATAAAAACAAATCGGTCTTCCTTCCCTTGCAAAGGAAAGATATATGTGCCCTGTCCCCCGAACGTCTTATCCGCTTTCTCTCCGATGCATGGATTAGGAAGTTGTTTCCATTCTCCAAGAATCGAACCGGCTGTCAGCAGTCGGGCTTTATTAGGCTCCCATCCCGTACAACCGGAAGTTATCATCCAGTACGTTCCGTCTTTCTTGAAAATAGCGGGAGCTTCATTATGTCCGCCGGGAAAAATACGTATATACCTGCCTGTATGATCGAGATAATCATCAGACAATTCAGCAATCTGCAATGTCAGGTTATCTTCCGAAGAATAAATATGATAAGCCTTCCCGTCATCATCCACAAACAGAGTCATATCGCGGGACATTTGTCCTCCTTCCAAATCCCTTCTTACAAACAATCCCTTTTCAATCGCATTATACCATCCCGGAGTCCACCATTCTTTATATTCTGAAAAGTCCCATTTAATCCTTTTGTCCTTTTCCGTCATATTTAATGGATAAATGCCCGGATTGACACGACCGGAACGGATAAACCGATATGGTCCAGTTGGTGAGTCACTGACAGCAACGGCTGCATACGCAGAACTGTATCCTTTTCCTTTCTTTTCCAAATGAAACCACATCACAAACTTTCCGGTTTTCTCATTATATATCACTTTCGGACGTTCCATGATACATCCTTGTTCAATATCATCCCCTTTCTTGCCGGATACAGCCAAGACAATACCTTCAGGCTTCCATTTGCATAAATCAACGGATGAATAACAGCTTACTCCTTTTTCAGTCACAAAACCGGATTCGGGACGATGTTCGCCAAACCAATAATATATACCCTGATGAAAAAGTATGCCTCCCCCATGCGCATTAATCACATTCCCTTCCATATCCCTCCACACTTTACCGGAAACAATCTTTTTCTCCTTCTGATAAACTCTCACATAATCTATCTCATACTTCATCGGAAAAACAGTTTCATCAACCGGACCACCATTAATACCGCCAATAGCAAGATTCAACAAAAGATATTGTGGTTTCGTAAAAGGATTCGCCCCTTTGCCGATACTTCCGTTTACCGTATTATTCAAAGGAATCTCATTTAAAAGTTCATCATCCAAATAAATCTTAATCGCTTCTTCGTCCCAATCCATTCTCCAAATATGGAATTTGGAAGCCCAATCAGAATCCTTATTTGTAAAATGAGAATATGGAATAGCCCGACTATCCCATTTTGCAATCCATTTCTTATCTGTTCCCCACGCAGCATTTGCCAAAACATGAGGAATCCCCCTGATATGGTAATATTCCATAAGATCTATCTCTCCACAGGAGGGCCACTCCATATTACTTCCTAACATCCAGATAGCCGGCCATGCGCCTTTCGCCACCGGTATGCGGGCACGCACTTCAAAGCGCCCGTAGAGAAACTCCTTCTTTCCAGCGGTCGTCACCGATGAAGAAGTATATTCTACAAACTCCAGTTTTTTGCGCCAATCGTTACTACCACGCACATAAATAGGATTCCGGCGACCTTGTTCCTTCCGGGCTTCGATGACAAGAAAGCCCCCTTTACAAACTGCATTGTCCGGCTGATACCATTGAGCCTCCTCATTACGAACATACCCTTGTTCATAATTCCATACGGAAGGGGATAATCTCCCTTCCGTATTAAACTCATCGCTCCAGATCAACCGCCAATCATTGCTCTGCGCGGTAACAATCAGAGGTAAGGTTGACAGTAATAACAATAATATACATGTATTATTCTTTTTCATCATCAATAGATGTCTCAGGATATCAATATATTTATTTTTTAGACTGGTAGATACGTATATAATCTATATGATATTTCAAAGGGAACGCAGAGTTATCCACAGGTCTTCCATTAATACCACCAATAGCAAGGTTCAGCATCATACGCTGTCCAAACCCCTCGTAATCGTTTGAATAAGGATTTTGATGCCCGCCTTCTCCGGCTCCATTGTCACCTTTGTTCACAGTCGTAGCCAAATTCGTTTCATTCAGCAACTCGCCATCCAGATAAATACGAATGAAATCCTTATCCCAATCCATCACCCACAGATGATACTTGTCAGCCCATTGTTTATCTTTGAAAGTGAAGTTCGTGATAGGATAGTTTTTTGAATTCCAAGTACCCGACCAACGGGAGTCTCCACCCCAACATACATTAGCATGTATTTTTTCCTTATAGAATTCCAACATATCAATTTCTCCACCCAACGGCCATTCCCACCAGTTGCCGGTTGACCAGATAGCCGGCCATGCACCTTGAGCCACGGGTATCTTTGCACGTACCTCCATACGGCCATACTTAAATACATACGCATCCTTTACGACAATACAAGACGAAGTATATTCCGAATATTCGCGATTTTTCTTCCAATCACTGCTGCCTGCCTGATAATTCGGATTTTTCACAGCTTCCTGCCGTCCTTCTATACACAAAGCACCTTCCTTCATCTGTGCGTTATCTTTCTGATACCATTGGTCTTCTTCATTCCGCTGGAATCCGGTTTCGAAGCGCCATATATTACCATCCGGTTCTCCTGTACCGTTGAACTCATCGTGCCACAACAGTTGCATTCCATTTTCCAATGTATGGTCATCAGCTACCCCCACCTTGTCGGCCACGTATGCTTCCTGATCTTCCGGTTCCACCGGTTTCACATAGTTCACATTGAATAGTAGCATCAATGTATTTGTTTTAGGATTAATTCCATAAGAAGATGAGGACTCAATCGTTAATGGAAGCAGATACAACAGATTTCGCTCCGCCTCCTGACAAGCAGCAATCAGTTCGCTAGAATAGACAGTCACTGATACGGCATCCGATTTTGTTTCACCTGCTTGTAGCGTTAATGTCGGGGAAGATAAATGATAAAAGGACTCCGGAAGTAGTTCCGCACCATCATATTTTGCGTAAATACCTCCTTCAGATACCTTAGCCAGTACTTTATTCAATGTATCCTTATTCACAACCAGGCTAACCTTAGCTTCTTGTCTGGCTATACGTTCTTGATAAAGAGACAAACTCAATTTGTAAGTAAAGTTCTTGACAGGTGTTTCATCCTCACTTTGCTGTAAAGCCGTAATTACATTACACTCCGCACCATCCCACACATCACGGGCCTGCGTCAGATTCAACAAATTCAGATCTAACTGACCTTCATAACTAAAATTTTTATCATCGTCACAGCCATACACTCCACCGATGAAGGTGGCCGCCATGCAGGCGACCATCCATATTTTATTCATTTTCATTATACATTTCATTTTAAATTAATCCAAGGGAACTGTTTCCGGGTCATACGTTTCAATATCCGCATCAAAGAAGGCAATCTCTCCAACATGGAAATATTTTTTATCCTGCGAACTTGTCAATACATTGAAACGGAAAAATTTAAACTTCTTTCCCGGCATTACAAAATCTGAAGCATACTTTGTCTGACGTGTCGTTGGCAGTCCAGTCAAAAAAGAGACTGTTTCCCACTGTACGCCGTCCGTACTAATCTGCAACTCTGCAGAAGTTGGAAATCCATCCGAATTACCTGTATCTCGTGTATAATACTCAAATGCAAAATTTTCATGTTCTTCCTTCAAATCAATCTGTATATAGTGTGGCAGAGCCACTTGCGGGGAATGCCAGTTGGTGTGAAAGAAAGAGGGATCCGCCGTTTTTCCATCTATCAGACGGTCAAAATACCCTTCGGACGCATCCGGATAATTACAAGACAACTGGTCTACTGTCAGAGTAACCTGCGTACGGGATTTTTCCGTATACGATGCAGGCATTGCTCCTGATCGCGCTTTCAATTCCTGAACTGCTCCTGCTTCATGAGCCGCACTAAAAGTCTGCAAATAGAAAGTATAGTCTCCGAAACGAGCACGAGTATTCTCTATCAACATTTCGGTTGTTCCTTTAGAAGCAATCTTACAAACATTCTTCTTTAGCAAAGGATCATAATAGCGGATCTGCATATAAGCATAATCACCTTCCGGCGCTTTCCATGTCAGTTTTATCTGCCCCGGTAAAGCCTCCGGAGTGACAGTCGAAAGTTCAATCGTTGCAGGAGAGCCTCCCCCTGACGTCTCAAATTCTTCAAAATTCTTATCACAACCAATCATTCCCAGAAAAGTAAAGGCTGCAATCATATATTTTATACTCAACTTCATAGCTTTTATCTTTTATCATTAATAAAACTTACCATCCCGGATTCTGGCTCAGATTCGGATTCTTGTGCATTTCCGAAGCCGGAATCGGAAAGAAATACATTTTATCATCCCAGACCAATGACTTATTTACCCGATTATACCGGAAACTTCCATCTGTATTTCTAATAATCTCCATACGCCCGATATTAGTGAATCCACCTTCTTTCCAACGGCGGACATCCCAGAAGCGATGCTGTTCAAAAGCCAGTTCAACCATTCTTTCTTTTTTATACCGTTCCCAAAAATCCGTATTAGAAATATCATCCGGAAAATCCGGCATTCGTACATCCGAACGCTGACGCACCTTATTGATTGCGGCACAAGCCGACATTCCAAATTCATCGTCCGTAGTACCGGCTGTTCCCAAATAGCGGAAGACTGCCTCTGCATAGTTCAGATAAAATTCTCCCAGACGAAACACAACCCAGTTATGCCGTTTGCCACCACTGCCACTCTCCGCACTGATATCAGTAGATGCGTCCAGATACTTCTTCAAGTAATAACCGGTAGGTGTAGCATAAGGCAGCGGCAATCCGTTCTTACCGCCGACAAATGTTTCCAACGGGGTCGGATTCGTATTCGGCCATTTATCACCATTACAAGCGATAGTCATACCGAAACGCGGATCTTTATCTCCATTATCCTTCGATTCATAAGCATCTACCAATGTTTGTGTCGGACAATTACCGGAATTGGCATTCTCCATACCAACCGGGAAATTAGTATATTCCGGACTACTTGTATCTCCAATACGACGGACGAAAATCATTTCAGAAGCTTGATAATTATCAGTACCCCAGATATCCGTGTATTTTCCAAGCCGGATGCCGTTAGCCATACAATAATCAATAACAGCCTTATTGGCTACAGCAGCTTCACGCCATAAGTTCCGGTCTTCACCACCACTGAACAACTTGCTTGCTTTATACAATGCAGCGCGGGCCTTTAAAGCCAAAGCCGTTCCCTGCGTGACACGACCGGCCTCCGGGTTGGAACCACCTGCGGCATCATTATCCAAAGCGGAATAAGAAACAGGCAATTCCGGTGCCACTTCCTCACATTCACTAATAATAAAATCAAAAACCTCTGATGCCGGAGTACGTGAAAGAGAATTGGCTTCTTTCTCTGTCAATACATCCTCTGTGAAGGGCACATCCCCATACGCACGCACCAACAAGAAATAATAATACGCACGTAGCAGACGAACCTCATACTGGTAACGGTTGAACCGGTTCATTTGAGCTTCATAATCCTGCGCATAGCGCAAGTCATAAAAATCAAGTTCCTTACTCTCTTCCAGATAGTAATTGGCTGCACGGATACCCGAATAATACCCCCATAGGGATTTAGGATTCAATGCACTCCAGGCACCATTTGTATAGTCGAGAACAGACGAATAGGTAACAGCCATTTCCGCTTCATCACAAGCGGAAGCCATTGACTGATAACTTGGCAAATCAGAGTCCAGATAACTATAGATATTATTCACAAATCCTGCCGTACGGGAAAAGTCCGAAAAGACATAATCCTTGTCATACGATGTGTATTCATGATAATCCATCTTGTCGCTGCAAGCAGACACCACCGCTATACAAGCTATTCCCAAGCATATATTTTTCAAATTCATAGTTTCTTTCTTTTTATAGCATTAAACGTTAAAATCCTACTGACAAACCAATATGAACAGAACGGGTAGCAGGATAAGAGTTATTCATCGCTTCCGGATCCAGTTGGTCAATACTATCAAAACTAAGTAAATCAACCCCTCGTACATATACTTTCGCATTTTTCATCCAGAACCTGTTCAACCAAGATGAAGGAAGTTTGTAATACACCTCACAATTGCGCAACTTCAAGAAAGAACGATCTGCCAACCATAAAGAACTTGTCTGCAGATTGTTGTCAACGGTTTCCGTCGTCAACCTTGGGAAACGGGCATTCGGAGTTTCCGGTGTCCAGCAGTTCTGATAAGCATAATTGGAAATCGTCGTATTATCTACCAAAGGATGGTAGTAAGTTCCTGACAAGATTGCCGTATAATTTCCCACTCCCTGGAATTGTGCACTAAAACCCAGTCCCTTCCATTCCAAACCAAGACTGAACGAATAATAAGTTTCAGGACACGTACTATTGTATCCCATAGCTACTCTGTCATCCGAATTAATCACTTTATCACCGTTCATATCTTTATATTTGATATCTCCGGCCTTTACCGGTCCAAACTGTTGTGGCAAGCTATTATCTATATCTGCCTGATCCACAAAATATCCGATAGCCTGCAATCCAAAGATCTGCCCTACCGGATTTCCCGTAGAACGCGTATAGTCATAGGCAGCAGGTTCTTCCAGCATCTCTACAATTTTACTCCGGTTGTAAGTGAATGTTCCGCCCAGATTTAATTCCACGTTACCAATCTTCTTATAGTAATTGGCACCGATTTCCGTACCCCAACTATCTACGATACCCGCATTGACATAAGAGCCGGATGCACCCAGCACTGCCGAGTTTTGTCCGTCTGAACTGACCCAAATATCAGAACGTCTTTCATAAAAACCGTCCACTGTCAAAGTCAACCCCTTGAATAAAGTAGCGTCCACACCCGCATTATATTTATAAGCTTTTTCTGTGGTTCCGTTAACAGAAGCCAAACGGCCTTCATGCCAGCCACCATCGCCACCGAAATTGTTATTTATCGGATAGCCATTACCGCCACCTACCGTCTCATTCCAATAGCCGTTATCGGGAATATTATCCGTATTCAAAATACCGAACGAAGCCCGCAGCTTCAGGAAATCCACCACATTCTGACGTTGCATAAACTTCTCATTAGAAATGAGCCATGCCAGCCCAACTGTAGGAGACACATTCCAACGATGATCGGGCGCCAATAAGTTGGAAGCAGAAGCCATCAATGTAAAATCCGCAAAGTAACGGTTCTTAAAGCCATAATGAGTATACCAGCCCGCATTCTGACGGTAGAACGTATTATTGATGCCTTTAGCATTATCATATTTATAGGTATAAAGCAGCATGGAATACAGACTGTGCGCACCAAACTGACGTTGCCAGTCAACATTCATCTGAAAATTAAAGGCGCGGTATTGCCAGTCAAGTTTACTGTCGCCTGACATTTCCGTGTCTTTTCCTCCCGTCACTTCCTCACCTGCTACCGGCAGCCCATTTTCCCAGGACACCACAGATGCCATGCCATACTTATATCCTTTCGTATGATTCTCCCAATAAGAAGCGAGATTATCATATCCTATACGGACAGAGGCTCCCAAACCCTTAGTTAAAGAAGACAAATCCTGCCGCAAAGACATATCAGCATATAATCCACGGGTATGTCCTTTTGAATATGCACGCCCTTCGGTCAACGCTACCGGATTCCAGTTCTCCCCCCAAGTGGTGCTTCCTCCCCACAAACCACTTTCCGTACGGATAGGGAAAGCTGCTGAAGGCAATTGGTACAACTTGCTTATCAAATTATCGCTGCCCATGCCCGGACGACTGAATTCATTCAAAATTCCCATGATATTGGCCTGCATCTTTGTTTTCGGTGACAAATCAATATCCAGATTGGTACGGAAGTTAGCTTTTGAATACTTTTCCTGAGTGGAATAGTCGGCATTCGTATCGAAGTTTTTGATAAACCCACGGTTATTCTGCAAATTCATCATTGTATAATAACGCATCTTGGTAGATCCGCCGCGGAAACTCAATGTCGCGATATCTGACGCTCCACGATCACGAAAGACCTCTTCCCACCAGTTTACATTCGGATAAAGATAAGGCGAGGTACCATTCTTAAACGCATTCAGTTCATTCTGCGAATAGCGCATCTGCTTGCCATCATTTGCCAATGCCTCATTCAGAGCGGAAGCATACGTATAAGCATCTGTCATTTCCGGCTTGCGCGTCATATAATTGAAAGCATGATCATAAGAGAAATTAATCTCACGACTATTGTATTTACCACGTTTTGTCACAATATTGACTACGCCATTCACTCCCCTATAGCCATAAAGAGCCAACGCAGCCGCATCACGGAGAACACTAACAGATTCCACTTCTTCCGGAGTGATATATTTCAAAGCCTGCCAGTTATTATCCCGCTCAAGTCCGTCTACTACCAACAAGATTCCATTATTATCATTCAGTGTTTTCAATCCACGGATATACATTGACGGCATCTGTTCCCATACTACACCAGTACTTTGCATGGTAGTCAGTCCCAACACATTACCATATAATGAATTCCCGATTGAAAAAGCTGAACTTTTATCTATATTCTCTGCATATACAGTAGATACGGCACCGGTAGACTCTGCATTCGTCTGCTGCAAGCCAAATCCGTAGTTTACTTTCTCTGAGGAATAATCCATGACAACGGTCAATTCCTTTCCGTTGTCTACTTTCACCACCTTCGTTGCATCATCGCCAGTCTGTACTTTCAACCGGCTTCCTTTCACCGCAATGATTTCAAAACGTCCGTTTCTATCTGTAGCCACCCGTACCAGCGGATTCTCTTCAACCGAAACTAAAGCTCCCGCTACCGGTTTCCCTTTTTTATCGAGAACCCTTCCGGTCACATTATCTTCACTTTGCGCCCATCCGTTCAAGGTGACACTAGCGAATATCGCTAAAGCTAATATCTTATATTTTTTCATTTTATTCTATGATTAATCGTAGTTATTCCACATTAATTCCATCCGGGATTTTGAGTCAACCCGTATTTCTTGTTCACCTCTGATGGTGGAAATGCCGACAAATACCACTTCGGACTGAAATTACTCCACCATGCACGGGAAGGATTTACCAGCGGAAACGCCTCATAAGTGAATTGTGTCGGTTTAGGATAAGCACTGCTGTTTCCTGTAGTTCCGGACCAAGGAGTGTTTCCTCCCCCATCATTTCTATAAATCTTTAATCCGTGAAGTTGTTTTCTGAAAAGATCTTCTCTCTTATATCGTGTCATATCAAACAAACGTACATCTTCCAGCCCCAATTCACAAGCACGCTCTCTAAGAATTTCTTCCAACAAAGCATCAGCATCGGTCGTCAGATTCTTGTCCGGATTACAAGCTGCCAAGTCACCTAAACCGACACGGGCACGTACTTTATTAACTTGCTCAATAGCCCCTGTCAAATCATTTTTAGATTTAAGCAATGCTTCCGCATAAATCAGATACATTTCTGCCAGACGCAGATATGGCCATTGCAGATATTTATCTTTCAGAGAATTGACGCCTTCCTTATAGAACTTGTAACACCCGAATCCGGTAGCATACTTGCCTGTCTCCTTCTCCGTATCATTGATATTGTCACGTCCTCCAATCCATAATTCGGCAGCATGATCACCAAACTGTGTTCCATTCACCAGCATCGTTTCATACAGACGCGGGTCACGAGTCGGTCGGTTATAGTCATTATCCGTATAAAACGGGTTTGTAGCAGCATTCAACCGGAAAGGTTCACCATTACTTATCGGGAACATCTCCATAAATTCCAATGTAGGAGTCAGTCCACCTGTATAAACCGTGCCATTGTCTCCTTTGACAAAAATATACTGCCATTCATCCCATGAATTAAATTTACCAAAACGGGAAATATGTGTAGAAATCAATAGCTCCTTATTATTCTCACGGGTAAAATAAGCCTTATTGTACGCATTTCTATAACCTTGTGCCGTAGCTTCTGTTGCCTGCGTCAGTTCATAATATCCTTTTGACTGAAGTTCCGTAAAGAAATCAACACAAGCCTGCCAGCACTGATCCCACAATTCCGGTTTGTAGGCACCATACCACACCTGATGATTAACCACAGCATCTTGCGGTGGCTCCATACAATAAGGAACATTATCATTAAACAACGGACTGGCCGCAAATAAAAGAATCTTGCACTTCAGCCCCATAGCGGATGCCTTGGTAAAGCGTCCCTGCCAGTTCGTGTCATCCGTTCCCAAATCCCACGGAAGTTGGGGAGTGGCAGCAGCCTCGTCCAAAAGATCAACCATATACTTCACTGTTTCTTCCACCGTAGCACGAGGCAGTTCATAAGAAGGCTGCACATCATAGGTTTCCTTAATTAACGGAAGCCCTCCAAAATGGCGGAACAAATCAAAATAACGAGATGCGACAATCACTTTAGCTTCTGCCGCCAAACGTTTTTTCTCCGCATCATCCATATCCGGAACCCGATCTACATTCTCCACAAAAAGTAATGCGGCACGAATCGCCTCCCAACAGTTCTCTTTAGTATACCCGAAACGTGTATCATCGCTGCTATCCTCATCACCAGCCTTATAAGAACCCGAATAGTATTTCCGGTTAATTCCGTTCCAGTCTGTGTGGCTATGCCAACAATCGGACATCATTTCAAAGATCCCGGTATTCATTTTTCCCTCCACAGTATTCCAATATACAGGGAGCCCATAATAAAGTTTGCTATAAGTATCCCACAAGAAAGCACGAGCATAAGTCGCTTTTCCGAAGATTGTATCTTGCGTTACTGCTACCCCCGGAGCTTTTTCTAAAAAGCTATCTCCAAATTTCACCTGATCGACACAAGAAGAGGCAAACAAAGCCACTCCTGCAAATGCCGCAATAAACCATTTACTTAAATGTTTCATCATATTATTCATAAAGCATTAGAATCCAAGTTTCAATCCAATATTAAACACACGTGTCAAAGGATAATTAGGGCGGGAACTCTGACGAGATTCGGGGTCTCCCCATTTGAATCCGGTAATAGTAACCAAATTATATCCATTGACATATAACCGGCAATTATCCATCTTCATTTTTTTCATGAAAGGGAAATTGAAATTATAACCTATCTCAATACTCTTCAGACGTAAATAGCTGGCATTAACCAAATACAAGTCAGACCCTGCATAATTATTGGAAGCATGCAGACTGGAAGTACGCGGAAACTTAGCTGTGAATGTATCAGCCGATGAACGCCACGTTGTATCATACTGATAAAGCAACAATCCCTTTTCATTCGTATCACCCAACGGACGTCTGAATTCGTCCAACATACGGTCCGCATTCCAAGCTCCCGTCCATTGCATGGAGAAATCAAAATTCTTCCAGCTGAATCCGGTATTCAATCCGGCCGTGTATTCCGGCATATCCGTATATCCTATATCCCGCGTAGCATCATTAGAGTTTATTTCACCATCGGCATTCAAGTCCACATAAACGCAATCACCCGGCACCAACGTAATACCATGATCAGCTATCGGACGTCCAAACTCTTCCTGATAACGTATATCTGCCGTTTCATCATAGAAGCCCCAAAACTTATACATCGAACGGGAACCTATTCTACGTCCTGTCTCATACATCCAAGGCTCATTTTGATCTACCTCATTCTTGTAAACAATTTTATTCCTTGAGAAAGAAATATTAAAGTTTGCCCAATATCTGAAATCATTTTTCAGAGTTTCGTTCCATTTCAACTGTACTTCAAATCCTCTATTCAATGTCTCCCCAACGTTAACAGAAGGAAGTGACATGCCTAGAATTGCCGGCAAATAATCGGGTTTAGATAAAATATCACTACGGTCTTCTCTAAAGTAATCTAAAGAAACCGTCAAACGCTCCGCCAAAAAAGTGGCATCCACTCCATAATTCTGCTTTATAGCAGTTTCCCACTTGGCGTCCGGATTAGAACGGCTGACTTCACTGGCACCGGGCATTTTATTTCCAACATTCTGTCCGAAATAATATCCTCCATCACCATATTGGTAAGAATCAGGCAGATATAAGAATCGTTGTGATACATCATTACCCACCATTCCTACAGAAGCACGTAGTTTCAAATAATTCACCACACTTTTAACTGGTTGGAAGAAAGACTCCTCACTCACGACCCATCCCAATGAACCTGCCGGAAAGAAACCATACCTATTTCCCGGACGGAAGTTTTCCGAGCCGTTATAACCCGCATTAAACTCTGCCATGTAACGGGTTTTCCAATCATAAGTCACACGCCCTACCAAACCTACATATCCGGTAGGAATGTCAGAGTACTCTGACGGATAATATTTCTTTGACTGATTATAGAGTAACAATGCTGTCACATTATGATCTCCAAACTTACGGGCATAATTCAAAGCCAGTTCCATATACCAGTTACGCGCTTTAGAAAAGCCATTGTCAGGTTCATCGTAACTTAATTGAGAATCAGTCCCATATTTACGAAGAGAAATAGAACCATCAGCATTTGCAACAGGTGTATAATAAGCCTTGGACGAACTTGCCTTTTTTATATTAGCATATTCTGAGTTATAAGCACCTTTCAGTTTCACGGACAATCCTTTTGTGATGAAATCCAGTTTCTGGTTTAATGCAAGGTCTACATTCAGAACATTTGTCGTCTTTGTCTGAAAGCCCTTTCCATAATAAGAGCTCAATCCGTCCATTCCCGTAAAAGGGAGAATTTCGGAATTAGATACGACACGTTCACCGTTTACAATACCTGCACCCGCAAAAGGAACCGCCCAATAGAGCTTACGGAACAATTGATTCTGGTCTTCACCTGATTCAGGAGTACGTTTAGTCTCTATACGACCACCAATATTAACTGACAGCAAAGTTGTTTTCGTTACATCAAAATCCAAATTAGCACGATAATTATAACGCTTGTAATCAAAGTTAAAGTCATCCGTTGCATTGAACTGCTTGAACATACCACCTTGCGTGAACAAACCGGAAGAGACAAAATATTTCATATTGCTAGTTCCACCAGATATATTCACATTATGTTGAGACTGAAAAGCAGCCTTATTCATACAATAATCAATCCAGTTAATATCCGGATATATCAACGGATTAGAATGATTACGGAACGTTTCCAGCTGTTCATCGCTAAAAGTAGCTACCCCGCCATCATTGACCTTCATCATATTATAATAGGAAGCATACTGGTAGGAATTGGCAAACTCCAGATCCTTCGTCCGCACATTGACACCGGCTGACGTGGAGAAAGAAACCTTTGCCTTTCCTTCAGCCCCACGTTTGGTCGTAATCAAGATAACACCATTGGCACCCCGCACACCGAATACAGCCGTAGCTGAAGCATCTTTGAGCACAGTCACACTCTCGATTTCATTCGGGTCAATCTGCGAGAAATCTCGTTCTACACCATCTACCTGAATCAACGGTTTCGCATTGTTCCATGTAGCGACACCACGTACATAAATATCCGCCGCATCCGCTCCCGGCTCACCGGAATACTGTACGGAAGAAATACCTGTGATTTGCCCGGACAATACATTAGATAAAGATCCCGCCGGAGTCTTCAACAAGTCATCTCCCTTCATAGAAGAAATAGCCCCCGTGATAGACACTTTTTTCTGAACACCATAAGCTACCACCTGAACTTCCCCCAATGACTGTGCATCTTCTTCCAAAACTATATTGAGACTAATACCTTTCTTAATGGTTACCACTTTTTCTTTGTAACCGATAAAACTAATTTTAATTTTTGCACTGGAATTCGCATTGAGAGAAAAACGCCCGTCTATATCGGTAATGGTTCCCAGCGTAGTTCCCACTACCGTAACATTAGCACCAATCACAGGCTCACCATTAGCATCCACCACCGTGCCTGTCACTTTGGAGTTTTGCTGCACCACCTCCACTATGGGATTCTCGTCTCCATATCCTTTCAGAGGAATCAAAAGAAACAAAAACAACGAGAGTGCTACCGGAAGTAGCCGACATTTCTTTCCCGCTTGTCTTTCATGGAATTGCTTTTGTTTTTCCATTTAGTATAAATATTAAGATTAAACATTAAGTTAGCTAAATGATTCATTATGTTTTCTGAATCATTGATGCAAACATAACCAATAGCACTCCAACATGACTCCAAGGATAGTTATTCAAGGTAGAATTTTAGATATTCATCTTATTTGAACTATAATTCGACATACGAGCTCTTGAAAGAAATCAAACATTTCCTTTTTAAAATCTTGAGAAAAAGAATAGGATAGCTGCCTGTGCTCTTTATCCTTCTTTTAGTAAGAAACGGTCAATGTATTCTGACGGTAACATTCCAAATTCTTTCTTAAAACAAGAGCTGAAATATTTAGGGTCATTAAAACCTACGGCATACGCCAATTCTGATACACGGACGTTCGCTCCCTTTTCTTCCATAATTCTGCACGCAGCCTTCAGACGAATGTTCCTGATAAAAGCGGAAGTATTCAGCCCCGTCAAAGATTTCAATTTCTTATACAAAGTAGACTTACTGGTATTCATCTCCTCTACAAACTGTGTCTGGTCGAAACTACAATCATCAAGATGATGATTTACGCAGTCAATGGCACGCTGCATAAAGTCTTCATCAATGCTGGTATAGTTCATATCTTTCACCTCAAATACCAACTGTTTCTTAAAATCCCATGCCATACGTTCCTTGTACTTCAACAAGTTACGTATGCGGGCATGCAAGACTGCCAAATTAAACGGTTTACTGATAAACGCATCTGCACCTACCTCATAGGCTTCTGCACGGTCCTCCTCTTTATTCTTGGCAGTCAGCAATATAACGGGAATATGGCTTATTTCCAGGTTGTTTTTCACATATTTACAGAACTGGATGCCATCCATTTCAGGCATCATTACATCAGAAACAATTAAATCAATGTCTTCATTCTCCAAAACAACAACAGCTTCCTTGCCATTTTCAGCCGTAAACACATTATAATCGCGCCGTAGCAACCTTACCATCAACTGTAACAGTTCCTCATTGTCTTCTATGACAAGAATCGTATTCGTTTTCGTTTCCAAAGGAACTGCTTCATTTATTTCTCCTGTATTGTCTTCATAATCAATTGTCCTTGGAGCCGGAAGGGCTACATCGTCGTCTATCTGTTCCTCTTTGAAATAAGAACGGTCAATAGGTAAAGCAACAATAAATTCTGTCCCTTTGTCAACCTCACTCTCTACCGCTATGCTTCCTCCATGCAATTCAACCAAATCTTTCGTCAGTGAGAGTCCTATACCCGTGCCTATCGTATTGAATTTTCTATAATCGCCCTCATAAAAACGCTGGAAAAGAGTTTTCTGTTTTTCTTTAGAGATACCTTTCCCATTATCCTTGATTCGTAAAAGAATAAAGTCTTTGTTCTCTGAATACGAAACGGTAACTTGAATATATCCTCCTTCCTGACTATACTTTGCTGCATTGGAAAGGAGATTATAAAGAATCTTATCCAGTTTGTCCGTGTCAAAATATCCTACAATCGAATCCGGGTCACAAAGCACGGAAAAGTGTATCTTGCGTTTTTTGATTAACGGGCGGAAACTTTCTGCCTCATTCTTCACAAAAGCAGCAATATCTCCAGGAGAGACCCGGAGTTTCAGATTGCCGGTTTCCGCTTTGCGGAATTCAAGAATCTGTTGCAACAACCGAATGAGACGGCGGATATTACTCCCTATCACAGCATAAAGGTCGTCATGATTTGGAGCCTGCATTTTCAATTCATCCACCGTGGCGGAAATGATAGTCAGAGGGGTCAATAACTCATGAGTTATATTGGTAAAGAACTGTAGCTTGGCATGATTCAGTTCCTCAGCCTTTGCCTTATCCATTTCTTTCAACCGCAATTCATTTTGAAGAAGTATACGATTTTTCGCAGTCCGGTATAGATAAAAACAGACAAGGATTATCATTATGCCATAAATGAGATACGCCCACCAGGTGACCCAAAACGGCGGATGAACAATGACCGTAAGTTCACGGATATATCCACTCCATATTCCATTTTCATTAGTAGCCTTTAACTGAAACTTATAAGTGCCGCTTTCCAAATTATTATAATACGCAAAACGACGGTCAGCGCCGGTATATTGCCACTCCTTATCAAAGCCCTCAAGCCGGTAAGCATATTGATTTAATTCAGGATTCTTATAGGTAAGCGCAGCAAACTCTATACTAAAATTATTATATTCGTAAGGTAATTCTATTTTCTCGGTAAAAGACGGCATACAAGAAGATATACGCGTTCTTACTTCCGGTGGCAATGTACTAAAAGACCTGTTGAATATTTTAATATCTGTAAACAGGAAAGGCACCTCATGCTGGTACTCCTCCATATTATCAGGAAAAAAACTGTTATAGCCCTTATACCCTCCAAAGAAGAGTTCACCATTCCAGCTACAAGAAGAATTTGCAATAAAAAAATTATCCTGCAAACCATCTGCCGATGTATATACTCGTACAATAGGGGATTTCTCATTGGTTTTCACACTCAATTTCACAAGCCCCGCATTCGTTCCCAACCAGAGGTTCCCCCGTTCATCTTCTTCTATACAGCCAACCATATCACCGGGGATATTATATTCATGGTTCTTTTCCTCAAACCGTTTTTCCTTGCGACTATAAAGGTATAAACCGCCGCCTTCTGTCCCAGCCCACATATTACCTGATTGGTCAATATGAAGGCATAACACAGAATTTGTTTGTAATTTTTGGCTGCGATAGCTGTAATTCCTGAATTTTAATGACGACGGTTCGTTTATATCACCCGTTATATGGATAAGCCCCATATTTCCTGTTGCCAACCATATACTATGGTCTATATCCTCAATGATGTCTCTCACATATATCCAACTCGTCGATAAGCCATCGCCAAAATCCATCAGTCCAAACTTATAACTAGTCCCGTCAGCCCTGCTGACTCCTAACCCGCCGCGTGTACCCACCCAACAGTTTTCCTTTGTATCTTCAAAAAGTGCCGATACACAAGAAGAGGTAAGGAAATCACAATTATAATCGTACAGATTCTTCACCTTTTCTCCTTTTTGGTATATGAAAAGCCCACCGTCATAAGTTCCGAACCAAATCTCATTATTCTTCTTCCGCTGAATGATAGAATAAACAGTCGGCACAGAAGTTATTTCCGAAAATTCCGGTATATGGGAATTTGTTATTAATTGCCCTGTTGCATATTTCTGACAAGCTAATCCATAAGTACCTATCCCCATCCAAAGATTATGTTCAGAATCAACAAACAAAGCCCTTACGGATGTAGTCGGTATATCTTTGTCCATCAAATTCAGGTTATATTGAGAAAATAAAGGTCGACGGGTATCCGCCATCATGACTCCTCCACCTATAGAGCCAATCCACATATTCCCAAAACTATCCCTTACGATAGAATTTATTTCATCGCAAGGGATGTGGTTAGCCGCATTTTTAGACATATAATTGATAAAAGTGCCCGGTTCGTCATATTTCATTATGCTCAATCCGCTTCGAGTCCCAATCCATAAAGAATGTGTATTGAAATCTTCACAAATATCATATACTACGTCATCAGACAAACTATTCTCATCTCCTGCCATATGATGATAGCTTATATAAGAAACATGCTCCATATCTTTGGGATTCCGAATCTTAAAGAGCCCCCGTGCCCAACTGCCTATCCAGATAGCCTTGTTTGTATCTTCGTAAATCACATGGGCGGAGTTCCTGTCGTTTATCTCGGGGTAGGCGTAAAATTTATTAGCTGCCGGAGAATAACGGTAAAGCCCTGTATCCCACGTTCCAATCCATAAATCGCCCTCCGAGTCCTCGTATAATGCCTTAATAATACCATTATTCAAAACTCCCCCTGTCAGTTCGCCTGTATAAACAACAAAAGAATCGCGTTCCCGGTCATATCTGCATAATCCATTGTCTGTTCCCACCCACACATTATTATCTTTAGTTACTAACATACAAGATATGACATTATGCGGAATGTCCGGTAAGAGATATTTACGAAATTTTCCCGTTTTCTTGTCCAGTACATTTACACCTTCTTGCGTCCCAATCCACAGTTTATGGTCATTATCATCTGCCAAACAATAAACATTATTATTTGTCAGCAAGCCCGGAGAATATAAATTGGATTTATAGAGTGTAGTTTGATAACCATCATATTTTCCAAGCCCATTACGCGTGGCAAACCACATGAAGCCATCCTTGTCTTGATAGATTTTCTGAATTTCGTCAGTAGGGAGAGTATTAAATATAGAAAGTTGCTTGAACTTTATTGGTGGAATAGCCGTATGATTGAGCGCAGCATAAGAAACTGTGACAAATAATTGCAAAATGAATAGCACACATATTTGCTCTACCCGTAAACTGCTTATTTTTATCCTTTTCATATTATCAGACATCAGTAATATGAGCAAAGATAGGAAGTTTCAATATATCATAAGAGGAATTATCATTCTTTTTAGTCTACATAGTATGCTTTCCGAGAAGCCCCCTTATGTATTCTTTCGAAAAGTATTGTATTCTACGGAATAAATCAAATAACTCATCGACGTTTTTTCCATTTGCTTCCATCACAAAATAATCCCTAAGACCGCTACATAACTTTCACAATGCACTATGCATCAGCATCAGGGATTATTTTCCACTCCTTAATGCCGCGTGTCTCGGAAGAGAAGTCAACACCTATTTTATATAATTTGCGGGAATCTTTGGCAAAAGGCAAAGCATAGTCCTTCTCCTCTATCTGACGCAAAGCATCGTCAGCAGTACCATCAAGTTTCAGTTCCATCACGTAAATATAGTCTTTGGTTTTCAACACAATGTCTATACGCCCATTACTAGTGGTACGTTCTACGTCGGTATAAAAGCCCAACATTTTGAACACCAGATACATTGCATTTTGAAAATAAAGTTCCATCTTCCCCGTTATCTTGTAGTCAGTATCGGCAAACATGGATTGCATTCGCTGCATAAAGCTTTCAGGAGCACCACGACGTATATCCATGATAAAGTTAGTGATGAAAAATCCCGTCTTTTCTTCTTCTACCGGTGTGTAAAAAGGTATCAGATATTTAATGAAACCACTCTCCACCTCTTTGTTGGGAAAACCCAACCGGTAGATATCAAATTCTTCATTATACCCCTTTATCGTGAGATAACCACTCTGATAAATGACAGGGATAGGATTGCGTGACATAGAATCAATACTATTCAAAAAATCACCGGGAACCTGCTCTTCGGTTAGCTTTTCCAATTGGTAATTCGAATTCTTCATCAGAAAAACAAGAAATGAAGGAGTACCCGTTTCGAACCAATAATTGGCAAACTTCATTTTAGCTAAAGTATTGAGGATGCTGAAAGGATTATAGAGTCCTTCGGTTTTGTAGTCAAAATGGTAACCATTGTACTGTTCCTTCAGTTTAGTGTAACATTCCTCCTTTGTCAACCCGTTTCTTTCACCTAACAGCGCCACATCATTATCAAAGTATTCGTGGAGTTCTCCGTCTGTGATACCGCAAATATTGATATAGCGGTCATCCATAGAGATATCATTCAGGTTATTCAAGTCACTGAACACACTCACTTTGCCGAATTTCGTCACACCTGTAAGGAAAGCAAGTTTGATATAACGATCCTGTGTTTTAAGTACAGAGTAGAAAGCTTTCAGCGTACTACGATATTCCGCCTGTAATGTCTCGTTACCAATAGCCTGCAACATAGGCTTATCGTATTCATCCACAAGAATAGCTACACGATGACCAGTCTTTTCGTAAGCACGTTCTACGATTCCCTTTAAGCGCAAAGCAAAAGTCACCTCTGTAGGAAAGGTGCCATATATCTCTTCCCATTTTTTGAGACTGTCATCAAGAACATGATTCAAGCTATCCATCGCGTCATATTTGGCGGTGTTCAAGTCAAGATGAAGAATAGGATGTTCTTCCCATTTATGTTCCAGCTTCTCGATGGCAAGCCCCTTGAAAAGTTCCTTTTTCCCACTCAGATAAGCTTCCAGCGTAGAAAGAAGCAAGCTCTTCCCAAAACCTCGGGGACGGCTAAGAAAATAATAACGTCCGGTAGTAGCCATTTGATAGACTAACGCCGTCTTATCCACATACACATAACCGTCATCTATCAGACTCTCAAAGTTCTGTATTCCTATGGGGTAAATCATAATGGGATGATATTTAAATATTCACTACGCAAAGATAAACGATTTACTCGCGTAGACAAAGTGAAGGATGTTAAAAGATTAGGAATGATATCGCAAGAATGATTATATCATAATTATTCCCCCTATCCTCTTTATTTCCGAAAGAAACAATTACCTTTGTAATATTGAAATAGCCATGACTACCAATAGTTTGAGAAACATACGGATTCTACTCTGCTTATTTTTCTGTTTCAGGATGACACCGTTCATATATGCCGGTGAATTCCTGTTCACCACCATCAATGCGTCGCAAGGATTGAGTGATAACCAAATACGTTATATCCTCCAGTTGCCCGACGGAAGAATGGTATTCACCACCAGCGGTAATGTAAATTTATACGACGGTGTACATTTTAGCTATCTTCACCGCACCACGGAATACGTATATCCATTAAACCAATATAACGGGCATTACCGCATTTACCAGAGTGAGGATTCTCTTTTATGGATTAAAGATACTCACAAACTGATGTGCATTGACCTGTACAGAGAGGAATACATTCCTGATTTAGACGCTTACTTTAAGAACAGAAAGATACAAGCCCCCGTAGAAGACCTTTTTGTAGACGATTCCGGACACATCTGGCTACTCATAGCTAACGAATTACTGGAATTAAACAACAAGACCCGTATAACCTTGCCCGGCAAGTATTCCGGAAAATTGCAGGACCTGAATGCCGACAGTACCTCCCTATATTTATTCTATGACACAGGCGAAGTGTCCTGTTACCACATAGCCGACCAAAAAACTGTATACAATATAGCCGCTTATCCTGCATCCGAACAGGCTGAATATCAAAATACTTCTCTCGTCGTCAAAAGCGCAGACGGCTTCTATCAACTACGCAACGGGCGTAAAGGCGGTTTATTCTATTTCAATAGCTACAAGCGCACATGGAAAAAACTCTTCGAACAGAATTATACTCTCAATACCCTTATCATTACCCCTAATGGTGAGAAAGCCTATATCAGTTGCGTTCACGGGTTTTGGATGATTGACCTCCACACAGGAACACAAAAATACATCCCCCTATTGGAAACCGGAAACAGACAGATTGTCTCTACCGAAATCAGCACTGTCTTTCAAGACCGGCAAGGAGGGTTATGGCTCGGAACTTTCAATCGGGGATTATTATATCATCACCCGTCCATGCATAAACTGACTCATATAGGTCGCAATGCATTTCCCGTCTCCCCGGAAGAAGAAATCAATATTGAATCTTTCGCCGAAGATAAAGATGGAAATATCTATCTAAAAGCTCATTCCCGAGTTTATCGACTGACAGTCAATGAGCAGAAATCCCATGTATTGAAATCGGCAGCTATCCCTACAATTTCTCCTGAAATCCTGAACCGGTTGAACACCCCAAGGAACTGTTATTTCAGAAACAAAGTATATCATACATTATATACCGACACACGCGGCTGGACATGGGCAGGAACTCCTGACGGACTGGAACTTTTCACCAGCGAAAACGACTCTATCCCACGTACCTTCTACCGCGAAAACGGATTGAGCAATAACTTTATCCAGGGTATCATTGAGGACAAATATCGAGACATCTGGGTAACGACCAGTAACGGTGTCACACGCATCCACATAAATCCGGAGAATAAGAACATCAGTTTCACCCGGTTCAATCAGTTGGACGGTGCTTTGGACGGCGAATACATAAAAGATGCCGTATTCAGTTCTTCCGACGGCACTCTCTATTTGGGTGGTATTGATGGCTTTAACATATTCCATCCCGACAAGGACTCCATTCATCCGATGCTTCCTGATCCGCCGGTTTTCACAGCCTTACGCTTGTATGGAGAAAAAGTGAATACTGGAAAAGAATATGGCAACCGCATCATCCTGTCCAAGGCTGCTCCTTATACAACCGAAATCGAACTGGACTATAACCAAAACTTCCTGACTTTCGAATTTTCGGCATTGAATTATATCAATCATGAACGCACATACTACCGTTATCAACTGGAAGGTATCGACCCGCAATGGATGAGTACATTTGCAGGAAGACAGGGAAATGCGACTGTGGGGAAAGGTCTTCTTCAAGCTGTTTACACCAATTTACCACCGGGAGATTATACATTCAAAGTCATGGCTTCGGACAATCCTCTTCAGTGGAACGGCAAAGTGACAGCAATAAAATTAACCATCCATGCACCGTGGTGGAAAACAACCACGGCTTATATCCTGTATGCAGTCATTTTATTACTGATTGCTTTCACCGGTATCCGATTGTATATCTATTGGAGCAGAAAGGAAATGGAACGCAAGCATAAAGAAGAGATTCTATTACTCCGTATACGCAACCTGATCGAACAAAATAATTCTCTAACCTGTAGCATAGAAGAAACGTCTCCCGACCATCAGCAACAGGACACGGAAGAATCTGCATTTCTGGCACAAGCCATCAAACTGGTGGAACAGAATCTGCACGTCAATGGCTATTCGGTGGAGCAACTAAGCCGCGACCTCTGTATGGAGCGAACGGGATTATACCGCAAACTGGTGACTATGCTCGATCAGTCTCCCAGCCTCTTTATCCGCAACATTCGTCTGCAACGGGCAGCACAACTGATAACAGAGGGCAAGCTAAGTATTACAGAAATTGCGGAACACACAGGTTTTAGCAGTTCCAGTTATTTAAGCAAATGCTTTCAGGAAATGTACGGATGCCGCCCGTCAGAATATGCCGAAAAAGTGAAGAAATCAACGTGATTACTGTTTGTTTCAACCTGATTATTGTCCGTTTTACTTGCCTCTGCCCTACTTTTGCTGCATCATAAAGCACTAAAAACCATGAAAATGAATCTTATTAGAAAAGCCGGTTTCTTGCTGGTATGTGCAACAATGGTTGCAGCAGGCAATGGTACAGCACAAAATGTACAACGTACCTCACAAGGCATCAAGTGTGCCACACAGGGGATGGATGTCAACATTGAGTTTTATTCACCCTCCATTGTCAGGGTTTATAAGACGCCCAGTCAGAAATCTTGCAATAAAGAAAGTCTGGTCATTGTCAAAACGCCTGAGACAACTCCTGTTTCTTTCGGTGAAAAGGGGAAAAATGTGACATTAAGCAGTCGTCTTATCCAAGTGGAAGTGAACCCGGAGACTGGTGGTATCCATTTTTTCGATTCGTCCGGCCAACGTCTGTTGACGAACAAGGATTACGGAACACAATTCACTCCTTTCAATGATGCAGGTGTTCCGTCTTTCAATGTCCGCCAGGCTTTTTTGCTGGATAAAGACGAAGTAATCTACGGATTGGGACAGCAGCAGACGGGTAAAGTGAACCAACGTAACCAGAAACTACTCCTCCGCAATCAGAATATGAGTATCTGTATTCCGTTTATTCATTCCGTCAAAGGATATGCCCTTTATTGGGATAATTATTCTCCCACTACTTTCCTCGACAATCCGCAAGAGATGTCGTTCGACTCGGAAGTAGGCGACTGCGCTGATTATTATTTCATTTACGGTGGCAATGCGGACGGTGTAATAGCCGGAGTGCGCGAGCTGACCGGTCAGGCTCCGCTCTATCCGCTCTGGACACTGGGATTCTGGCAATGCCGCGAACGCTATAAAAGTCCGGACGAACTCTGCGAAGTAGTAGACAAGTACCGTGAACTGAAAGTACCTCTGGACGGTATCATCCAAGACTGGCAATATTGGGGATGCAACGAAAACTGGAACTCGATGAAATTCCAAAACCCACGCTATATCAACAAAATGGGTGATCCGGAATACATGAAATTCCTCCCGAACGGAGAAGACAGAAATGCTAATTATGGAACGCCACGCATCAAAAGTCCGAAAGAAATGATCGACTATGTACATAAACAGAATGCACATATCATGATTTCAGTATGGGCCTCGTTCGGTCCGTGGACAGAGATGTACCAGAAAATGGATAGCCTGAAAGCATTGCTTCACTTCGAGACATGGCCTCCCAAAGCCGGAGTAAAACCTTACGACCCGTTCAATCCGACAGCACGCGATATGTATTGGGCAGAAATGAAAAAGAATATCTTCGATCTCGGAATGGATGGCTGGTGGCTCGACTCTACCGAGCCGGATCATCTGGAAATCAAGGACAAAGATTTTGATACCCCCACTTATCTGGGTTCATTCCGCAGAGTGCACAACGCTTTTCCTTTGATGTCCAACAAGGGTGTATACGAACATCAACGTGCCACCACTTCCGACAAACGGGTATTCCTGCTCACACGTTCGTCTTTCCTAGGACAGCAACGTTATGCGTCACATTCATGGAGCGGCGATGTAGTCTCTACCTGGGAAGTGATGAAGAAACAACTGGCGGCAGGACTAAATTACTCACTATGCGGCATACCATACTGGAATACCGACCTAGGCGGCTTCTTCGCATGGAAATATAACAATAATGTACACAATATCGCTTATCATGAATTGCACGTGCGCTGGTATCAGTGGGGAGCATTCCAGCCGATCATGCGTTCACACAATTCCAGTCCGGTAGCTGTGGAAATATACCAGTTCGGCAAGAAAGGAGACTGGGCTTATGACGCGCTCGAAAAATATACTCACCTGCGCTATCGCCTTTTGCCCTATCTCTACAGCACTTCATGGGAAGTTACCAACAAAGCGGGCAGCATCATCCGACCACTCATGATGGATTTTCCTAAAGATAAGAAAGTACTTGAGATGGATACAGAGTATATGTTTGGCCGTAATTTCCTTGTCCGCCCCGTAACTGATTCGCTTTATACATGGCAGGACGACAAACAGAACGGCTATCAGAAGAATATGAATAAGATAGGAAAGACAGATGTTTATCTACCCGCAGGTGCCCAATGGGTTGATTTCTGGACCGGAAAAAGCCTGAAAGGCGGACAAACCATCCAGCGTGAAGTGCCTATCGACATCATGCCTGTCTATGTCCGTGCAGGTTCTATCCTACCTTGGGGACCGGCTGTACAATATTCCACCGAAAAGAAATGGGATAATCTGACACTTCGCATTTATCCGGGCGCCGACGCTGAATTTACTCTTTACGAAGATGAGTTCGACAACTACAATTACGAAAAGGGAGCATACACTACCATTGCCATGAAATGGAATGATAAAGACCGCACCCTGACGATTAACGACCGCCAAGGTAATTACAAAGGAATGCTGAAAAATCGTAAATTCAATATTATCATTGTAGAACCGGGAAAAGGTTGTGGTGACGGTGATGCTACGACGTTCGATCAATCAGTTTCTTATAAGGGAAAGAGAGTTGGCTTAAAATTATAAAGTTTCAACTTTATTCCCACCATCTCACACTGGGGAAATAAACAGTAACCAATCGGTAGATTTCCCCCTAACACCTATTTTTTAATTTCACAAATACAGCCTTCACCTTTCACAATGCCCTATTCATCGGCATTTGCGGGTGAAGGTTACTCTTTCATCCGCCTTTCACCCTCCGTTTTCTTAACCCTGCATAATTCTTCTCCACCTGTTACTTCTAAAGACATATCTAACCTGTTTCCTACTCATTACTAACTAACTTCTTTTTCATTAACAACAAACTTTCTTTTGATTACTGGTAAACTTCTTATTACCAGTATGTAAACTTGCTTTTCATTAAATGCAATCTATAATTGCAAGTTGCGTTTATAAAAACAAAAGCTTTGATTATACAAATGAAAGTTTCATTTATATAATCAAAGCTTGCATTTATAGTTTTCTTATAAGGCAAAGAAAGTTTGGTTCCTATACAAAGGAAGTTTATCCTTTATAGAAAAGAAGTTTTCCTATAATAGTCCGAAAGCTATCTGCTAACACTTCTTCTGCCAACTATAGATGAAGGATTTAGCAAACTGGACAATCTGTGAAAGTCAGGGTAGAAAGGTGAAAGGAAAGTGAAAGCCTGCCCTTCACCCGCTAATACCGATGAATAGGGCATTGTGAAAGGTGAAGAGTATTTTCTTGAATATGATTATTTTAGTATACCAGCGTAAGGTAATGTCTGCAACCACAATTCCATAAAACGGTCGTATACACAATATCCCTCTTCCGCCTTAAATACATATTCTTTATTAATCAGGAATTTAAGGGCTGCATTAATACTACTCGAACCTTTCAATCCATATTTCTTAATAAATATAGAACTATTAATAGCCGTTACGAATTGCTCCCGGGCGATAGCGCGCAACAAAGTTGACTGATTTTCGGTCAACATACCATATAAACGCTGGTATTCATCCACCTCGGAACGAACTATATCTGCCAAACATTTCTCAAATATGGTTTCATTCAAGACGGGCTCCTTTTGTTCATAAAGTCGGTTCAGCACATACTGTACATACCATGTATGCCCATTAAAACGTCGATAAATCATCTGAAAGAGTTCATCACTCAATTCCTTTCCTCCGGCCTGCATCCAACGTATGGCAAAAAGAGAATAATGCTCTAAAGGGATGGATGCCAGATTCATCTTTTCCGTACTCCGGTAAAAAGGACGTTTCGCTGAACCAAACATTTCTGCCATCAGATGTTGTTTACTTCCTGAAAAAATAAAATGTACATGAGGTAAAAATTGAATGTAAGAACGCAACAAGCCTTCTACTCCTTTTTCCGGATATTCAGTGATCTGCTGAAATTCATCAATAGCGATATAACATTCTTTTCCCGAATGTTCCAGGTAATCAAAAATCTCTTTTAATGTTGCCTGTGCCTGGGAAGGTTGAAAATCAAGAGTTGCTTGTGGCACTCCCGTTAAGACATCGGGGGAAAACACTAAACGACAACTTCTAAAAAAGCCACTGATTGTCGCCAGCGTCTTCTGCGATAAATTATCTAATTTACCAATCACAGTCTGCCCGAACTGAATGATAAAATCATCCAGACATGTCGTAGAAAAAATATCCATGTAAAAACAAGCTGCCTCCGGATACTCCCGTCGTATCTGATGAAAGACGTTCTGTATTAATCCGGTCTTACCCATACGGCGAGGACTCATTAAGGTCACATTTCTTCCATTCCGTAAAGCGGAAATCAAATGTTCCGTTTCTTCTATCCGATCACAGAAATACTTAGGACCAGCATAGGCATAAATCAAAAAAGGATTATTTACGTCATTCATATTCAAGCAATTATTTATAGCGTAATTATTGTAGTACTTTTTATGCTACACAAATTACGCTATAAATAATGATTCTACCAAACTTTTGCCGAACAATCATTTCCCATATGATCCCGCCACGCTTCTATTCACCAATAGAACACCTCCCTGTGGAAGGATTTCCAGTTGCACTTTTCCGTTTTCTTTCACTTTCAACGGCAGAAGCTGCGGTTCTCCTTTTTTATCATCCTCATACAGAGAAACAGTTTTTCCGGCAAACATATCTAAATCCAGTTTCAACTTTACGATTTTTTTCCCGGCATTCACTGTTGCCAGATACCAGGTGTCACCGTGGCGACGCGCCAAGACTACATATTTTCCCGGATATCCGTCAATAAAACGTGTCTCATCCCATGTGGTAGGAACCGTTTTCATATAGTCCATACAAACAGGGGAAACATCTTTCAGGTTGTTGGGAGCAAGCGCAAAATTCTGTACCGGATTCTGGAATAATACGGTAGTGGCTAATTGAAATATGTCAGTAGTGCGGCGGGTAGTTCCTCCGTCATTGTTGCGATTCAGCCGTTTGTTCAGAAAACAACCACCGAATTCCATGCAACCCACCGCGTTGCGGATAAACGGATGCAGACAGGCATTGAAAGCCTCTTCATCACAGAAGTGCTGGCCGAAAACCATATTTTCGGAGGCCAGTACAGCCTCGCTGCCTACATAGTTCGGGTACATACGTTCCCATCCTCGAGGGATGGTGCAACCGTGGAAGATTACCATCAGACCGTGGTCGTCAGCATCACTCAAAATATCTTCATACAGGCGCATCGTTTCCTGCTTGTCGCCACCAAAGAAATCAACTTTGATTCCTTTCACTCCAAGGCTTTGCAACCATTTCATTTCACGTTTGCGGATAATGGCATTGTCCATGTGATTCACCGGCCCCTGCTCAATATCATTCCAATAGCCGGAAGAGCTATACCATAAGAAGAGTTCCACTCCTTTGCTTCGTGCGTATTCTATCAAAGATTTCATGCGGTCACGGCCGATATTCGTATCCCACCAGTTATCGATCAAGGCATACTCATACCCCATTGCAGCTGCAAAATCAATATAGCGCACCTGATCGTCACAGTTGATACTACCATCCTGCCAGAGAATCCAGCTCCATGTGCCGCGTCCGAAACGGTAGTCATGCTTCGTTTCATAAAGAGGACGTACGACATCCCAGATAACGGTTGTTTCCACAATCGGTTTCAAGGTTTCGCCAACAGTTATGGTACGCCAGGGAGTAGCACCGGGAAGGGCAAATGCCGGAGCAGAAGTTCCGTTACCGTTATTTTCTTCAGCCATCGGGAAAGCAACCGTATACAGATTGCCTTCGCTTACATCGCTCAAACGAGAACCGCAATAACGACTGTCCACACCTGTTTCGCTGACTAATACCCAACCATCGTCACCGATACGGAACAGACAAGGGAACGTGTAGCCATGCCCGTACTGTGAACGGTCACTCATGGGAGCATCTGCCTTGTACTCTTCCTCATAACTGGGTTTGGTACGCTTCCAACCTATCATGGCATCGCTTTGCGGACATAAAAAAGTAGTTGTTTGTTGCGGAAAGCGAAAGCCGGTTTCTTCGGCAGTTACCGTTACACTTCCTTTTCCATCCTGACGCGGAAGAGTATAACGGAAAGCTACATCGTGATTGCTGACACGAAAGACTACATCTATTTTCTGCCCTTTCGGATTCTCAAAATTACAAATCAGTTCGTTTGCCTGATAATGCACTTTGGAGGTTTTAATACGATCCTGATGATAGACAGTATCAATCGGAGTAACAGCGTGTCCTGTCAGTTTCATCCCTTTTGCAAAATCACCGATATTCGTATTCATACCCAAAGGAGATTTCTCCAACATTGTCTTTCCATTGTAGGTAATCGAATAACTTGGCTTTTCGGCTGGAGAAGCAGATACAACCAATTGCAGTTTTTCATCCGGCCCTTTCACTACCACTTCCTGTGCTATCAGAGAAGTCAGACAGCAACTAGCCAGCAGGGTACTTATTATCTTCTTCATATTATCTATGTCGTTATTATCTTCACTTTTTTCTGTTATTTCTCATTTGCCTTCTTTATGCGGATCACCGTAAAAGAATAGGCAGGTAATTGATAGTCAAACTTTTCTGCTACTTCCATCGTGTCTTCAATAGGTAGCGGGGTATCGGCCGGTTTGCCGGTCAGTACGGTTCTTTTTGCAGAAGACTGTATAGCACCGATTCCGGAAAGGTCGACATTCGTATTCACTTCTACGGGAAGTAAATTGACCAGCTTCACAATCACATCACCACTTGCCGAGTCACGGACAATAGAAGAAGCAATGCGTTTCCGCACTTGATCGTCTCTATTATCAAGAGTGATCTGCGACGGAAAATATTCGTTCCCGGCATTCTGCCCGTAGAGTTTCTGAACATAGTAGCCGGTGGTAGGTTTCACTTCCCGGTTATTGAAGTAAATCAAATCCGGATTCCACTGGGTATGTCCTTCTTTAGCGAGAAGAGGGGCATAGGAAGTCATGTGTACAACATCGCCATTACGTTCCAAGGCAGCAAGATAAAGAGCTTCTGTCAGTGCTGTTTCGATATTCGCCTTTCGTCCCGGTATGTGAGTTGCATATTCGCCCAAGTATACTTTTGTCTTTTTCGAACGATCGTATTTGTCGTAGAAATCCTGGTTGTTCAGGAACCATCCCGGAGTCTGGTAATAATGTTCGTCGACCATCGGAATACCCAGTTTGTCCGCCAGCTTCCATCCTTCCACGTAGTCTGTACCCTCATTGAACGGTCCCACTGTACCGACAACAATCATTTCAGGATATTTTTCTTTGATGGCATTGAAGATCATCGTGAAGCGTTCTTCGAAGATATCAGTGATAAGATCTTCATTTCCGATACCGATGTATTTCAAATTGAATGGTTTCGGATGCCCGGCTTCGGCACGTACCTTTCCCCACTTTGTCTTCTTTGCGTCACCGTTTGCCCATTCTATCAGATCAAGAATATCCTGAATATAAGCTCCCATTTCGTTCATCGGAATACCACCTTGTTGTCCTCCTCTCAAGTCGCCGTGACAGGCAGAGTTCTGGCAAGGAACACCGGCCGCCAGCACTGGAAGCGGTTCCGCACCAATATCTTCGCAAAACTGGAAATATTCAAAATAACCCAATCCCATGCTTTGATGGTATCCCCAAAGGTTACGCTGTGCTTTTCTTGCTTCCAACGGACCGACTGTGTTTTTCCATTGATAGATATTCTTCAGACCATCACCATGAGCCACACAACCACCGGGAAAACGGATGAAACGGGGATGAATGTCGGCAAGTATCTGTGCCAAATCGGCACGCAGACCATTCTTTCTGCCTTTGAATGTATTTTGTGGAAATAGAGAAATCATATCTAAATCAACTTCGCCTGCTGACTGTGGCTGAATTTCCAAATGTACATCAACAGATGCTTTTGCAATCAAAACCGCTTTATAAGTCTTCCATGAACGGGAGGAAACGGTTACTGAAGTTTCTCCCTGCACTGTCCCCCCAGCATCAACCAAACGTATCAGTAATTTATTGGATTTTCCTACCGGGACACGACCAAATAAAGAAAAGTTATACTTATCACCTGCATTAAGCGCAATTCCGTCGAAGCCTGTATTGACCAAAAAAGCTCCAGGCTGCTTAACATCCAATATAGCATAATTCATATTGTTAGAATGAATAGCGTCTGTAGCATCTGTAACGATCAAAAATTCAGCTTCTCCATTCCCTCTCAATGACCAGGAATGAAAGCCATCCCAGTTCTTATCTCCTTCCCTGTCCGAAGGGTCGTACTCGAAGTCGCGGTTTTGGATAAGTTCTGCATAAAGTCCTCCGTCTGCCGAATAATTGATGTCTTCAAAAAAAGCGCCCAGCAATACATCACTAATGGCTTTTGCGCCTTCCGGTTGTACAGTGACCGTTGCTTTTACAGGCTTCAAACCGGCAAAACGTTCTCCATCCTGTACCGGACGTTCTCCATGTAATGAGTTCCGATATTGATTCCAGCCATAATTTTTATCCAATCCATCCACCAAGGTCCAAACTACCCGGTTGATATTTCCTTTCTGCTCTTCTCCGGCAACAATAGCTTTCACTCTCACTCCGTCAAAATCCGGCGTAGTACGGGGATATTTCTGACTAGTCCAGTTGATTAAATCCTTGGAAGTAGCCTGGCCGTATCCATCACGGTCATTCAGTTTCCAGGTACAAATCCATTCGCCATCGGGCGATTGTTTCAAATAAGGATCAAGCATTTTCTTCTGTGATCCCCAGCGGCTATAATCGCACCGGAGATATCCGTAGTTCCGGCCAATTTCAAACCAGTTTTCTTTATCTGTACTCCAGGCGAAACGGAGTCCGCTGCGTCCGTCGTCTCCGGAAGTTGCAAAAGAAAACAGATAAACCGAATCGGGTGTACTCGTCATTTCCTTGATTGCAGCTAAAGTGACCTGCTGAAACGACAAAAACAAGACAACTAGAAAGAGGAATAATTTTCTCATGGTATATATTGCTTTAAGATTATCAATCGCAAAGTTTTAGAAACTTTCCGGTTTACCATATGCCTTGAAAAGGCGTCGCAATTCTTTTTGAGTAATCGGAATAACAGTACCGTGACGTGGATGAAAATCCATGCTGACAGCATGGTCAATCACTTTAAAGTGTTCCAGATCGGTACTTTCCGTAAACTGGTATTTGCCTTTCATATACACATCGTACATCAAGATATATTTATCCGAACCAATCAATGGGAAAATGCCTGCACCTTCTACCGCATCCTTCGTCTGCTGCTTATAATCATCCGATTCCGCCCACTGTCCGGAGGTCAGAGAGGAAGTAGTCGCTTTTTTAATTCCATTTCCATTCCCTTCCGTTTTGTAGAACAAATGATAGAGTCCGTCTTTATAAATAATGTCGCCATCAATACATGATTTTCTGTTTTTCGGAAGAAACAGTGGCTTCGGTTCTCCTTCTATATCTGTAAAATCTTTGTTGGCATAAGCATAATAAATGATATCGGGACCATTGCCATGTTGCATAGACCAGTAAACCATGTACTTCCCAGCTTCCTTATCATAAATAGTTTGTGGTGCCCACACACGTTTCAGATCCTCCTGATCTGGATATTTCTTTTGGATATTCACGACATTGGAAGTCCAGTGTACAAGGTCTTTTGATTTCAAAAGTACCATGGCACGGTTAGAACTCCATCCATTTCCGGATACCATATCCGTAACCACCATATAAAACGTCTTCCCATCTTCACAACGCAGAATATGAGGATCACGCACTCCACCTGTCGAACTAATCACACGGGAATCAAGTACCGGCTGATTTCCATTCAAGGCTTTATAATTATATCCATCAAGACTAACAGCCATCCGGACGGCTTCCTCACTCATGCGATTGCCGGTAAAGTAAACAAACAGGTAAGCAGATTGCTGGCAATACCCAGTCAGCACTCCTATAAATAGGAATGCGAAAAGAATTATATTTTTCTTCATATTCATCATCATTTCAATGCTTTTTCATCCATTGTTTTATTCTTGTTCATTCACTGTTTAGTAGTTGAAATCAGCAGGTTTCACATATACGCGATATTCCTTAATCATACCCGGATACCCTTTTTCGGCGCGGGGCAGATAGCGGAAACCGGTCACATTTTCCACTTTGCTCAAGTCAATTACCAATTGATGAGGATAAGGAACATTGTCCACTGTCATCCAGAAAGTGGATTCCTGCAAGTCGAATATCTTGTCGGCTGTACGGTTGCCACTACGTGTTTCTTCACTATCGGCATAACGAATCTTCCAATGTTCGCGGGATACCGGTTTACCATCAGCTCCCAAGACATCAAACTCCGCTATCGCTGCGATGTTATCATTTGCTTGCGGAGAAAGTGCTTCCAGACAGAAATAACGTCCTTTCACCGGAGTGATAAATCGTACCTCCTGCCAGCCGTTGCCCGGAGTGAAAGCTCCTTCGTGAACCACTTTCTCACCCGTCAGTTTCAGTTTCTCTCCATCCTTGCGGTGTGTTTCGGGAGCTTTTTCACGAAGCACATCGAGAATTGGTTTCTTCAAACCTTTGATGGAAGCCCGGGTAGGACCTTTCAAATCCAGAACAAGAATTTCATTCTCTCCTTCTTTCAACCAGCACCCTGGCATAAAGAGAGTCTGCTGCGGACCGATCTCCCAAAAACGCCCCATTGCATGACCGTTCACCCAGACCATGCCTTTCCCCCATGTGCTCATATCCAGAAAAGTATCTCCTACTTTATCCAGTGTGAAGGTAGTCTTGTAATAGGCAGGCATAGTCGGTAACATCTTTTTATCGCTATATTTCTTATCTTTTATAAAGGAATAATCTACCGGGAAGTTATACACCGTCCAGTTTTTCAATTCCTTAGCCCGGTTACCCGAAATAAGTTCCACCTTTTCGGTGATTCCTTTGCGGTCGTGGATAGATTTGTCAAAGTTAACACGTCCCATTGCTTCCACAAGAATATCCAGTTGTGTGCCTTTTTTCAGTGCGGGCAGGGTCGTTGTAAATTCTCCTTTACGACGGTCTAAACGTGCCAGCAGTTTACCGTCGGCATATATCTGCGCCCAGTCGTGCACTTCCGTAATTTTCAAAGTGGTGCCTGCAAGAATAGTTTCGGACAATGTGGTGCGATACAGAATCGTTCCCCATCCCTGGTTGAATGATTCCATCGGTTGAATATCCACCGTTTGTTTTGCCTCCGGCAGATTCGAGAAAAGCGGAGCCACTTTATGGAAGTGAAACTCGGGGATTTCAATAACAGGCAAAGCTGCGGGTACTTCGGGCAGTGTTTCACCTGCCGGAAGATAGTTTTTCAACAAGTCACGAAGCAAGAAAAACTTGTCGGTCGTCCATCCGGGTTCGCTAATCGGAGCATCATAATCGTATGAGCTGCACATGGCGGAATAAGCCGGGTTGTTCGCACCTCCCCAATGTCCGAAAGTCGTTCCTCCGTGAGTCATATACAGACTGAAAGAGATGTTCCGGTCGAGCATATCCTTGATGCCCTGTACCATATCTTTTGCAGGACGTGTCTCATGTTTGCGTCCCCAGTGGTCGAACCATCCGCTCCAGAACTCGCTACACATCAACGGAGTTTCGGGGCGAAGTTCTTTGAGTTTTTTAAATTGCTGGTCGATATTGGCACCCGTTCCGAAATTCACTGTCCAAATCAGGTCATCGAGCGCATTATTGGTGAAGTTACTGCTCCAGTCACATTGAAACAGAGGTACATCGGTAAAACCGGATTCACGAACCAGGTCACGCACGGCAGAAACATAAGGTTTGTCGATTCCATAAGAACCGTATTCGTTCTCTACCTGCACCATGATGATATTTCCCCCCTTATTCACTTGCAGCGGAGCCAGTTGCTTGCCTACTTCTTTCATAAAGACGCCTACCCGTTCCATATAATAGGGATCGAGCGTACGCAAGGCTATATCTTTTTTCTTCAACAGCCACCAGGGAAGTCCCCCCATCTCCCACTCCGCACATACATACGGACCGGGACGGACAATGACATACATACCGTGTTTCTGTGCCGCACGGCAGAAAGCTGCAATATCATTCTGACCGGAAAAATCGAACTTACCTTCTTCCTGCTCATGGATATTCCAAAAAATATAAATACAAATAGTATTCATGCCTAATGCCTTGCACATCTCAATGCGATGTTCCCAATAAGCTTGCGGGATGCGGGTGTAGTGCAACTCGGCAGCCTTCACCACAAACGGTTTTCCATCCAGCAAGAATGTGTTCTTGCCTGCCTCAAACTTCCGTGCGGTAGTTTGCGCCTGTGCAGTACTAAAGAAAATAACTGTAAAAAGTACCAGTAAAGCAATCAATCTGTTTTTCATGGTTTATTCAAAAATAGAATTTTAATAGTATACGGCAAAGGTAGGCGATTCACCTAAAAAGGAGGGCATAATTATCATTCAAAAAGGGTTGGAAATAAAGCAAAATAGCGCCAAATAGCAGATAAAACAACAATGGTCAAACAATGATGGTCATAAAATGACCATCATTGTTTGACCATTGCCTTACCAATATAAAATCAGTTTTCTTTTGTCAATAGACTTTCCAGTTCTTCCGCATTCAGGCGGAGGTAGAATTGTCCGCGATAGGCTACGGAGATACCACCTGTTTCTTCTGAAACAATAATGGCATGCGCATCCGATTGCTGTGAAATTCCCATCGCTGCGCGATGCCGCAAGCCAAGCTCCTTCGGTATATTCAAATCATGGGACACAGGAAGAATACATCCCGCTGCCTTGATACGTTTTTTGCTGATGACCATCGCTCCGTCGTGCAACGGACTATTCTTAAAAAAGATATTCTCGATTAAACGCTGATTGATTGCCGCATCAATCAATTCGCCCGTACGAACGACTTCATCTAAAGGAGTGTTATGCTCAATGACAATCAATGCGCCGACTTTTTGTTTGCCCATACTTAAACAGGCCATTACCACGGGCATGATATCATCGTGCTTCAACGACTCTTTTTTCGATCCGCTAAAAAGACGTGCCAATGCACTGACATGACGGTGAGATCCCAAAGTCAAAAGGAAACGGCGTATCTCATCTTGAAAAAGAACAATCAACGCTATCACACCCACATTCATCAATGTGTCGAAAATAGAGCCCAACAGCTTCATCTCCAACACTTGAGTCACCACCAGCCAGATCAGGATAAAAACCAGGATACCGGTGAATACCTTAATAGAACCGGAAGCTTTCATCAGTTTGTAGGTATAGTACAAAACAAAAGCCACCAGCAGAATATCGATAAAATCTTTTATGCCAAACTCAAAAAACATGCACCCTCCTCTTATTTGTCATATCCACTCTCTATTTTTAATTTCTCTGTGATCCGGACAGCTTCCACCGCCTCACGCACATCATGTACACGCAGGATGTGTGCTCCTTTCATTAACGCAACAGTGTCCAATACGGTTGTCCCGTTCAATGAATCTTGCGGGGTTCCCCCCAATAATCTATAAATCATTGATTTCCGCGAAACTCCCACTAAAACGGGAAGCTCGAATATATGGAACTCTTCCAGATGTGCCATCAGTTCATAATTATGCTCCAACGTTTTTCCGAATCCGAATCCCGGATCGAGAATGATATCTTTCACTCCCAAGTCGCGAAGTTGCTGCACTTTACGAGCGAAATACAGGAAAATGTCTTTAATCAGGTTATCATAAGACGGCTCTTTCTGCATACTTTGGGGAGTTCCCTGCATATGCATCATAATATAGGGCACTCCCAAGTCGGCGACTGTCTGAAACATCCGATGGTCCATTTCACCGGCAGCTATGTCATTAATAATAGCAACTCCATAATCTTTCACACATTCTTCCGCTACATCAGCCCGGAAAGTATCAACAGAAATGATGGCTTCCGGATGATTACGGTTCAGAATTTCCAGACCGGTACGCAGTCTGCCCATCTCTTCTTCAGCAGAAATATGTTCGGCATTCGGCCGTGAAGAATAAGCTCCTATATCAATAATCGAAGCACCTTCATCAAGTATCTGCCGCGCCCGGGCAGCAATGTCTTCTTCAGTCTGCATCCGGCTGCCGGAATAAAAAGAATCGGGAGTAACATTCAAAATTCCCATCACCTGCGGAGTAGCAAGATCGAGCAACCGCCCTTTTACATTTATATAAGTAGGAGATATAGGTTTCATCATTGACAACATTCCTTTTAGATCGCCTACAAATGTAGATAAAAAAAGCAAGTATTCGTACTAAAAAGAAGAAATAAACGTATATTTGCAAACTATAGAAGAAACCGAAAAATTCATACCATGAGCCGATTAACCCTATTTCACGTAGGATTTCTTTTCCTCATTTTGCCCTTTGCCACTACTGCTAAAGCTCAAAAAGAGGCTGAAACTTTCAATGTTGACTCTACTCTCTATGAATATTATCAACGTTGTCAAGAATACTTGTTAGATCCTATTGTGCTTAACATGTCCGACACATTGTTCAGAATGGCCGGTGAACGACATGATGAACGAATGCAGGCAGTAGCCATAGCCACCCAACTGGATTACTATTATTTCCAGGGGACCCATGAAGATAGCGTAATCTACTATACCAACAAAGTAAAAGAATTCGCCAAAGCCACCCATCAGCCTAAATATTATTATTTTGCATGGGCTAACAGATTAATCACTTACTATCTAAAAACAAGCAGAACAAACATAGCACTTTATGAAGTGCAAAAGATGTTAAAAGAAGCACAGGAAGAGGATGACAAAACCGGTCTGTCCCGTTGCTACAATATCATGTCACAAATCTACACCATCAAAAGATTCGATTCGATGGCGGGTGAATGGCGGTTGAAAGAAATCGAACTGACTGAAAAATACAATATCGAAAACTATAACATTTCCCAGACCTATGCCCAGATAGCCAACTATTACATCAGCCGGGAAAAACAAAAAGAAGCATTGGAAGCTATGGAAAAGGCCGTTGCAACAGCCAATTCTTCTACACAGCAAATATCTGCCAAGTTGGAGTACGTAAACTACTACAGTAAGTTTGGTGACTTTCAGGCAGCCGAAAAAATATTGAAGGAATGCCAAGCCGCATTCGAACAGGATAAAAGACTGGAATCGATCAAAAAAAGGCTATATAATATAGAATGTTTATACTACCAGCAGACCAGGCAATATCAAAAAGCACTGGAAGCTGCAGAAAGGCAAGAAAAGGAAGAGCGCCGTTTAAGTGAAAGTATACTTAGCAGCAACCACTATCGCACACAGGGAGAAATCTACCAAAAGATGGGGAATATGAACATGGCAGTCAAATTTCTGCAAATGTATATCAACGCAGATGACTCTTTAAAAATAGCCAATGAGCAAGTAGCCAGCAGCGAATTCGCCACCTTGCTAAACGTTGAGAAGCTCAATGCCGAAAAGAAAGAACTAACGCTCCAGACACAGGAAAAAGAGTTGCATAATAAAACAACATTGATTATCTCATTGATTATTTTATTAGGCGTTCTTTTCTTATTCCTTTATAGAGAAAACTTCCTGAAACGCAAACTGAAAGTTTCGGAAGCGGAACTTAAAACAAGAAATGAAGAACTTACTGTATCGAGGGAAGAATTACGTAAAGCGAAGGATATAGCGGAAGCAAACAGCCGGATGAAAACCACATTCATCCAAAGCATGACTCATGAAATCCGTACACCGCTCAACTCCATTGTAGGCTTCTCGCAGGTGTTAAGCGATCACTATAGCAACAATCCGGAAACACAGGAATTTGTCAATATTATCAAGAGCAACAGTAACGACTTGCTCCGACTGGTCACTGATGTGCTCACTCTGTCCGAACTGGATCAATACGAACAACTGCCCACAGATGATGAAACAGACATGAATACGATCTGTCAACTTGCCTCTGAAGTGGCCAAAGACAACAGGCAGAAAGAAGTGGAAGTGCTGTTCGAGCCTGCAAGAGAAAACCTGCTCATACGCAGTAATTCGGAACGTATATCACAAGCGTTGAACAACTTGGCGCATAACGCCGCTAAATTCACGACTCACGGCAGTATTCGCATAGCTTATTCCATACTGGAAGCTGAAAAGAAAATTGAAATCAGTGTCACCGATACAGGAACAGGCATCCCGACAAATCAACAGGAGGCAGTATTTCAACGTTTCTACAAAATGGATTCTTTCACACAGGGAACCGGTCTCGGACTTCCGATATGCCGGAGTATCGCCGAGAAGTTAGGAGGCAGCCTCCGGATCGATTCTTCCTATACGGACGGATGCCGGATGATACTGACTCTTCCTTTGGTATATGCCTAAGTAAAAATCTGTCCGAACTCCCGTCAAATCCGAAAGAATAGCCTATCTTTGCAACGTTTTAAATAAAAGATCAGGTTATGAAACTTTCTGCTCTTTACCAGATTTTTCTGGATTGCCAATCAGTTACTACTGATAGCCGGAACTGCCCGGACGGTTCTTTATTTATCGCCTTGAAAGGTGAGTCGTTCAACGGTAATGCATTTGCTAAGTTAGCGCTGGACTCCGGATGCGCATTTGCCGTTATCGATGAGGCCGAATATGCCATAGAAGGCGATCAACGATATATACTTGTAGACAACTGTCTGCAAACAATGCAGCAGCTTGCCAACTATCATCGCCGCCAACTCGGGACGCGAGTGATCGGCATTACCGGAACTAACGGAAAGACGACCACCAAAGAGTTAATCTCCAGCGTTCTCTGCCAAGCTCATAATGTGCTTTATACCTTAGGTAATCTCAACAATCACATCGGTGTACCGACCACTCTGCTACGATTGAAGCCGGAACATGACCTTGCTGTCATCGAGATGGGTGCCAATCATCCGGGAGAAATCAAGTTTCTTTGCGAAATAGCCGAACCGGATTATGGCATTATCACCAACGTAGGCAAGGCTCATCTGGAAGGATTCGGTTCTTTCGAAGGAGTGATTAAGACTAAAGGAGAATTGTACGATTTCCTCCGTAAGAAAGACGCCATTACCTTTATCCATCACGATAACACCTATTTGATGAATATCTCACAGGGATTGAACCTGATTCCTTATGGAACAGAAGAAAATCTCTATGTTAACGGGCGAATCACCGGCAATTCACCTTATCTCGCTTTCGAATGGAAAGCCCGTAAGGACGGTGAACGCCATCAGGTTCGCACACAGTTGATCGGAGAATATAATTTCCCGAATGCCCTGGCTGCCATCACCATCGGACGTTTCTTCGGAGTGGAAGCAAAGAAGATCAACGAAGCTTTGGAAGGGTATACACCACAAAACAATCGCTCTCAACTTAAAAAGACAAAAGATAACACGCTGATCATCGACGCATATAATGCAAACCCGACCAGTATGATGGCTGCCTTGCAAAACTTCCGGAACATGACAGTCCCTCACAAGATGCTCATATTAGGAGATATGCGCGAACTGGGTGCTGAAAGCCCGGCCGAACATCAGAAAATCGTTGATTACATCAAAGAAAGTGGTTTTGAGAAAGTATGGCTCGTAGGAGAACTGTTTGCCGCAAGCGAACATTCTTTTAAAACTTACGCCAATGCGCAGGAAGTTATAAAGAATCTGCAAGCAGACAAACCTAAAGGATATACCATTCTAATTAAAGGTTCCAATGGAATCAAACTTAGTTCAACGGTAGAATACTTATAATTATACTATTTTTTCAGGCACGGATTACGCGGATTACACGGTCGCTTTATAAATGCTAATTCTAAAATCCGTGTAATCCGCGTAATCCGTGCCTGAAAATCCTTCTAGCCAGCAAATTTCAATCAGCCTTCATCATCCTCGGTCGTACGACATAATAGGCCACTAAACTAGCCAGAATCGCTCCCGTAGTATTAGCTGCAAAATCCAACCAGTCTCCTCCCCGGTAAGTAGTGCAATACTCCTGCAGTAATTCCACACAACCACTAAAAAGTACAGGACAGAAGAATGCACCTACCCACGCATGCCACATCGGAGCATTGTCCCTGCGATGCGCACGCAGAAACTCCAGCCACAACATGCCCGACATACCCAAATACATACAGACATGAACCAGTTTGTCGAGGTTGGGAATTTCATTTAAATCCGTCTTAGGCGGTTTAAAGAACGACAGATAAATCACTGTCAGAATAATAAAAAGCGAGATCGGATATTTCTTAATATAAGATAGCATATCTAAATAATATTACAATTATCGTGCAAATATAAGTATCATTTTCTATATTTGCATTTTATACGTGCATTTTATAACGATTTGTAAGATAAAACAAGATTTATGGCAAAAAATGATAGAGCGAACTTCGGCAGTAAATTAGGGGTCATACTCGCTTCTGCCGGCTCTGCAGTCGGACTGGGTAATATATGGAGGTTTCCCTATGAAACGGGAAATCATGGAGGTGCGGCATTTATATTGATCTATTTAGGCTGCATCTTTCTTCTGGGACTACCTATTATGATTGCCGAGTTTCTGATAGGACGCCGTTCGAGAGCCAACACAGCAAGAGCGTATCAGAAATTAGCCCCTGGAACACATTGGCGTTGGGTAGGACGCATGGGAGTATTGGCCGGTTTCCTGATACTTAGTTATTATGCCGTAGTAGCAGGCTGGACGCTTGAATATATTCTTGAAGCTGCGACCAACGGCTTTGCCGGAAAAAACTCCGGAGAATTCATCTCTTCTTTCCAGCAATTCTCCAGTAGTCCGTGGAGACCGGTTGTATGGTTGGTAGCCTTCTTGTTAATCACTCATTTCATCATCGTGAAAGGAGTGGAAAAAGGAATCGAAAAGTCCTCCAAAATCATGATGCCTACCTTATTTATCATTATCCTCATACTGGTAGTTTGCTCGGTTACTCTGCCGGGAGCCGGTGCAGGCATTGAATTCCTGCTCAAGCCAGACTTTAGCAAAGTGGACGGGAATGTGTTCTTGAGTGCCATGGGACAGGCTTTCTTCTCTTTGAGCTTGGGAATGGGATGTCTTTGTACATACGCCTCCTATTTCAGTAAAGAAACCAACCTGACTAAAACAGCTTTCAGCGTAGGAATCATTGACACTTTTGTAGCGATACTAGCCGGTTTTATCATCTTCCCGGCTGCTTTTTCAGTAGGCATACAACCTGATTCAGGTCCGAGCCTGATCTTTATCACACTGCCTAATGTATTCCAACAGGCATTCAGCGGAGTCCCCATACTGGCATATATATTCTCTGTCATGTTCTACGCGTTATTGGCAATGGCTGCTTTAACCTCCACCATTTCCTTGCACGAAGTAGTAACCGCTTATTTACATGAGGAGTTCAAGCTTTCCCGTGGAAAAGCAGCAAGGTTAGTCACCGGCGGTTGTATCTTCCTCGGAATATTCTGTTCATTATCACTGGGAGTCATGAAAGGATTTACTATTTTCGGTCTGGGTCTGTTCGATCTCTTCGACTTCTTAACAGCTAAAATCATGTTACCACTTGGCGGATTGTGTATTTCGCTCTTCACCGGATGGTATCTGGACAAGAAGATTGTATGGTCAGAGATTACCAATGACGGTTCATTAAAGATACCGGTATACAAACTCATTATCTTTATATTAAAATATATCGCACCAATCGCCATCTCACTGATATTTATCAATGAACTGGGATTGATCAAGCTATAATGTGGAAAGACTTCCTTTATTATACTAAAACTGAACGACAAGGCATTATCGTCCTTGTCGTTCTTATTTTAGGAGTATATGCCGCTCCTAAACTCTTCTCCTTTTTCAAGCACGCTGAAGATACCGACTGCAAAGAGAATGAGAAGTTCGATAAAGAATACAACGACTTTATTTCTGTCCTCCGGGAAACCAAACCTCACCAAAAGTCCGGTCCTTCTTTTCAATCATCCCCTCAAAGGGAAATCAAGCTTGCGATATTCGACCCGAACACCGCAGACTCCACCACTCTCCTGTCACTCGGACTACCTTCCCGGATGGTAAAGAATATCCTGCATTATCGTAATAAACAAGGCAAATTCCGCCATCCGGAGGATTTCCGGAAGATTTATGGTCTAACCGAAGAACAATACCGGACTCTTTATCCCTATATCCAAATTACAAAAGATTTCAGTTCAAAGGATACGGTACGATTATTAACCGCACAAAGTGTACAACGGGACACACTCATGAAATATCTCCCCGGAACCATCATCAGCCTCAACTCCGCAGATACCACCGAACTGAAAAAGATTCCGGGAATCGGAAGCAGCATTGCCCGGATGATGGTGAATTACCGCGAACGGCTGGGAGGCTTTTTCCGAATAGAGCAGTTACAGGAGATTCATCTAAAGGCAGAGAAACTCCGTCCGTGGTTTTCCATTGACATCCAGCAGACACGCCGTATCAATTTAAATAAAGCCGGTATGGAACGAATGCTGCATCATCCATACATAAACTACTACCAAGCAAAGGTTATCATAGAATATCGGAAAAAGAAAGGATCCTTAAAAAGTCTGAAGCAATTATCTCTTTACGAAGAGTTCACTCCTATTGATCTTGAACGGTTAGAACCCTACATTTGTTATAATTAATAAAAAAAAGATGCATTCCTATCACACCAGACAAGAATGCATCACACACAAACAAAACAAACACTCTACTATCATCTTCACAGACTTCCGTAGAGAAGCGACTATAAATATATAACTAAAAGATAGAACACTTGCAAGGCTCTACCTTTTTGGTATACATTTTTAGAAATTAGGTTCTCTAATTAATCTTTTTTAATCATACCATCCACCATATGAACGGTCCGGTCCGTAATTTTGGCAAGCCCCTCATCATGCGTCACAATGACAAAAGTCTGCCCCAGACGGTCCCTCAAATCGAAGAACAGTTGATGTAAATCTTCTTTATTATGTGTATCCAGACTACCGGATGGTTCGTCTGCCAGAATAACTGCCGGATCGTTGATTAAAGCCCTCGCTACCGCTACCCGCTGCTTCTCCCCTCCCGACAATTCGTTCGGTTTATGAGAAGCCCGGTCAACCAGTCCCATAAAATCCAGAATCTTCACTGCGCGTTCGTGCGCCTCTTTGGAAGACACCCCGGCAATTAGGGCGGGAATCATCACATTTTCCAATGCCGTGAACTCCGGCAGTAGTTGGTGAAACTGGAAAACAAAACCAATATTCTTATTACGAAAAGCGGATAGTTCTTTCTCTTTCATCCGGCTCACCACTGTTCCGTCAATCTGTACCACACCTGCATCCGGTTCATCTAAAGTGCCCATTATCTGCAATAACGTAGTTTTACCCGCACCGCTCGGGCCTACAATACTAACAATTTCTCCTTTGTTGATTTCCAGATCAATGCCTTTCAGCACCTGTAATGAGCCGAAACTCTTCGTAATCCCTTCTAGTTTTATCATCATAGCCTTATAATCGTTTAATGACATATTCAGCCAGATAGCACCCGAACACGGCCGGCATATAACTGACTGTTCCACATGTCGATTTCTTATTCTGCTCATCCTCCGTCAGCAATACGGCCTTCGGATCGGCTTGTTCCGTACTGAACACCACCGGAAGTTTCCGTTTCATTCCCATTTTCTGCAAACGCTTCCGTACCGCCTTGCTCAAACCGCAATGATACGTCTCCCAAAGATCGGCAAAACGAACCTGGGTGATGTCACTCTTCGCCCCTGCCCCCATACTGGAGACAATCTTTATACGACGTTTCATCGCTTCATAAATCAGAAAGCATTTCGGACTGATCGTATCAATAGCATCTACTATAAAATCATATTTATCGGCATCCAGCAGTTCCGGTATATTTTCATCCTTCAGGTAAACAGGCAGGACAGTCAGCTCAATCGCCGGATTTATATCTTTATAACGGGCTGCCAACACCTCCGCTTTCGTCCTCCCCAACGTGGAATGCATGGCCGGCAACTGACGGTTCAGATTGGTAGGCTGCACCGTATCGGCATCTACAATCGTCATCCGCCCGACACCTGCACGGCAAATCATCTCGGCGGCATAAGCACCTACTCCACCCAGTCCCACGACCAATACGTGTGCATTCCGGATGCGCTCCATCTTTTCCTCCCCTAACAGGAGTTCCGTTCTCTGTTGCCAGTCGTATCTTTCCATTAGTTTTTCTTTAGCCATTTATAGAACCATTTGCCGACCTTCTCATAATGTTGAGACTCATTATGTCCACGAGGATCGGAGAATGACACAATTTCCTGCGGTTCGCCAAACTGGTCGGGATACAGGATTATCAAACTATTATTAGAGAAATATTTTCCTAATTGTGCCGGCAGGCGCTCAAAAGAGGGATCATAAGAGATAGATCCGCGACGGGCAGAGATAACTACCAATAAATGGTCGTAATTCACCTGCCCTGTCAACAGCAAGAGATCCTCCCACTCCTCCAATATGGAGAATTCTGTCGGGGTACCTGCATGTCTCTTTTTCACAAGTTGCTGAATACGCATCAACGTACGCTCATTGGCAAAGAAATGCACCCGACAGCCCAAGATACTTCCCATACGGCAGAAGTGTTCCACCCATTTAGAGAACCCCGATTCATATTCAGCCTTCGGCGGAACGGCAATATTGATTCGACGCAGGGTATTAACAGGCATCAGGAATTTGGCAATCATCACTTCACGATGCGTACCTTTCAGCAGACTTTCAGCCAGATGTCCGAAGAAAGAGTCGACAATATTTGCCTTCCGGTGCAAACCGATCACAATATCCGTAGCCTCATACTCTTTGATCGTATGGATAATCCCCGAAGCAATATTCAAATCATAACGACTCACCATCGTAACAGGCACATCAGCGGCAGCGGCAATCATGGCAGCCTTCTCCAGATTACGTTTGCCCTGCTGCTCTTTTTTCTCCGAGCTATTATTATCGTTGATAACATTCAACGCAACCAATGCATTCTTCTGCTTGGCATCCTTTATCACTAAAGCCAGATTGACCAGATCTTCAATCGTCTCCGGATTAGCGACCGGAATCAAGATTTGTTCCTTATTTATCTGTTTAGCTTCTTCTTCCGCTTGCACATTTTCATCCAAAGCAAAACGACGGGCCGAACGTTCGGTCACCAAAGAACTGATGACACAAGTGAAAAGTATCATCACTACCGTACCGTTCAAGACATCATCATTCAGCAACCGCTCTCCATTCTCCATTATGATTTCATGACCGATCAACACTGCCGCCAACGTAGCTGCGGCCTGCGCATTGCTTAAACCGAATATCATGCTCCGTTCATTCGACTGCATCCGATAGATCTTTTGTGTGATCCAGGCAGCCAGCCATTTACTAAAGGTTGCCACCACTGTCATCACAACAGCTACCTTCAATGCTTCACCTCCGGTAAACAGGCTTCTTACATCAATAATCATTCCGACACCAATCAGGAAATAGGGAATAAACAACGCATTTCCCACAAATTCCAACCGGTTCATCAAAGGAGATACATGAGGAATCAGGCGATTCAATACCAAGCCCGCCAGAAAAGCTCCTAAAATTCCCTCCATCCCTACAAATTCCATCAATCCTCCTCCGAGGAAAACCATCGCCAGCACAAACACAAACTGCATCACGCTGTCATCGTACTTCCGGAAGAACCAGCGTCCGATACGGGGGAAAAAGAATACAATCAGGAATCCGAGGAAAGCCACTTTTGCCACAAGAAATACCCAGAACCAGCCATCGACAGTCCCCTTAAACATGCCTCCTATGACGGCAAGAATAATCAAAGCAAGGGTGACGGTGACAGCTGTACCACCAATGGTTATATTGACACTGCGCAAACGCGACAGTCCATAACGACTAATAATGGGATAGGCAATTAAGGTGTGGGAAGCATACATACTTGCCAACAGCACTGCCGTGAGAAAACCGTACCCCAGCATACTCATACTACTCCATATTCCCAACGCCATAGGAATCAGAAAGGTAAGCCAGCCGAACACGAAACTTTTTGTCCGGTTCTTCTTGAAATCCTCCATATCCATCTCAAGACCGGCAAGGAACATGATATAATAGAGTCCTACTTTGCCGAACAGTTCGAAACTACTGTCACGGTCGAGCACATGAAAGCCATGTTCGCCAATCAGCACACCTGCCAGAATCATGCCTATAATATGAGGTATATGGAGACGCCCTAAAATCATCGGAGCAAAAAGAATGATTATCAGTACCAAAAAGAATACCCAAGTCGGATCAGAAATAGGCAGCGTTAAATTGAGATCAAACAGGTTCATAGACTGTGGTTTTAGGAATTCTCTGCAAAGGAACAAAAAAGTTTGCAGAATCACAATGAATGTTCTGACGGATTATTCAGTAGGCAAGTAGGTAACTACTTACTACTTGACTACTTACTACTTCTTTCCCACCGCTTACCTAACAGGATATATTTCGTTAGGCACTTTTATTTCGTTCCACTATAGTGTCTCTTGCGGATAACTATAGTTATGCGCAAGGGAGACTATAGTTATCCTTGCGGAACACTATAGTGGAACGAAGTAATATTAGGCAATAAAGAGAATCTTATCAGGCTACGGAATCAATCCGATTCGCATCGCGACAGGAAATGGCTCCCTTTGGGTACGTTTATCCCGTCCAACAACCATACCTGACGATACGTAAGGTTAAAGAAATCCTCCGAAAGGCTGAAATATTTCTCTCAAAAGCGATGTTTATATGCTAAATTGTTATAATTTTGCAGCCAAATCTTTCCGATTCGACAGGATGAAGGAGAGAAATTCAATATTCACAATTTAACAAAAGAAAAAGATGAAAGTAGCTATTGTTGGCGTAAGCGGAGCCGTAGGACAAGAGTTCCTGCGCGTGCTCGATGAGAGAAACTTCCCGATGGACGAGTTAGTTTTGTTCGGTTCTAAACGTAGTGCCGGAACAACATATACTTTCCGCGGTAAACAGATCGAGGTGAAACTCTTACAACACAACGATGACTTTAAAGGGGTAGACATTGCTTTCACTTCTGCCGGTGCAGGAACATCTAAGGAGTTCGAGAAAACAATCACCAAGTATGGTGCTGTGATGATCGACAACTCCAGCGCTTTCCGTATGGATGCCGATGTGCCTTTGGTAGTGCCTGAAGTAAATGCAGAGGATGCATTGGAACGTCCGCGCGGCGTTATTGCCAACCCGAATTGTACGACTATCCAGATGGTAGTTGCACTGAAAGCCATCGAAAAGCTTTCTCATATAAAAACCGTGCACGTGTCTACCTATCAGGCAGCAAGTGGTGCGGGTGCCGCTGCCATGGACGAATTGTACGAACAATATCGTCAGGTATTGGCAAACGAACCTGTGACTGTAGAAAAGTTTGCCTATCAGTTGGCTTTCAACCTGATTCCGCAGATCGACGTATTTACAGAAAACGGTTATACGAAAGAAGAGATGAAAATGTATAATGAAACGCGTAAGATCATGCATTCTGACGTAAAGGTTAGTGCAACTTGTGTACGTGTTCCTGCATTACGCGCTCACTCTGAAAGTATTTGGGTAGAAACAGAACGTCCGATTTCCGTAGAAGAAGCTCGTGAAGCATTCGCTAACGGTGAAGGTCTGGTTCTGCAGGACAATCCTGCCGAAAAAGAATACCCGATGCCGTTGTTCCTGGCAGGTAAAGACCCGGTATACGTAGGCCGTATCCGCAAAGACCTGACAAACGAAAACGGATTGACTTTCTGGATTGTAGGTGACCAGATCAAGAAGGGGGCTGCCCTGAATGCAGTTCAGATTGCCGAATATCTGATTAAAGTAAAAAATATCTAGTCTTCAAGAGAAGCATATAAATAAAACAGAATAAGTGACTGGCTTGCTATACGACAATCGTCGTAATACAAGTCGGTCACTTCTTTTATATATACCTATTTATTATATCATAAACCATTTTTCGGCTAACAGGCGAGAATCCTATCATTATTTTTAGGTATCGAATACCTAAAAATAGTCATTTATTGCGATTGCTCTATATTATACATTTAGAGAACTTTGCACAAAATTTGTATATGGGATATTTTCGACTAAATATAGCGTTCTTTGGGCTTCTCTTTCTTATTGTATTTAAAGCCACAGCCAATCCGGGTATCTATACAATCTCCGGCTGCATTACTGAAGAAAAGACAAACAAGCCATTACCAGGAGCATCCATTATTATCAAAGGTACCTATTTGTGGGCTGTATCCAATCAGAACGGGGATTTCACAATACAAGGAGTTCGGGAAGGAAAATGTAATCTGGAAGTTTCCTTTCTCGGTTACGTCACAACAACAATTCAGGTTAATATCCGTAGCAGCATCAAAGATATAACGATACAACTCAAAGAAAATACCCTTGCGCTAGATGATGTAGTTATAACAGCACAAGCTCCCAAAAGTGAGTTGAATACGACTCTCATCATTGGCAGCAATGCTTTGGAACACCTTCAAATATCTAACGTCAGCGACATATCTGCCCTTCTTCCGGGAGGAAAGACGAAAGTCCCGGATCTGACTACCAATAATGTATTTTCACTAAGAGACGGAGGTTCAACCGTTGGTAACGCTACTTTCGGAACGGCAGTAGCTGTAGACGGTATACGCATAGGAAACAATGCATCTTTCGGTAATATGAGCGGAATTGATACACGAAGTATTGCCGTTACAAATATAGAATCGGTAGAAGTCATAACAGGTGTACCTTCAGCAGAGTATGGAGATTTGAACAGTGGCATGGTCAATATCCGGACAAAAAAAGGAAAAACACCTTGGGAAATCTTATTGGCCATTAATCCCCGCACAGAGCAGTTTTCATTTTCAAAAGGACTGGATCTGGGAAATGACAAAGGTAACATTAACATCAGTGGCGAGTGGACAAAAGCCACCCGGAAATTATCATCACCCTACACTTCTTACACACGAAGAGGATTCTCTGCAAACTATAATAATACATTCCGGAACATTTTCAGATTTAATATTGGTTTCACTGGAAACATCGGAGGTATGAACACCAAGGATGATCCCGATGCCTATACCGGAGAATATACAAAAGTAAGGGATAACGTTTTCCGAGCAAATACATCATTAAGCTGGTTGCTCAACAAGTCATGGATTACCAATCTGAAATTTGATGCATCCCTCCATTACAATGATAACAAGTCACACGCACATACTCCCTACACGTATGCGTCTGAGCAACCTGCTGTGCATGCTGAACAGGAAGGTTATTTCCTTGCCGATAAACTGCCTTATTCGTATTTCGCCGACCAAATTATAGATTCAAAAGAGCTGGATTATGCCGCTTCCCTAAAATACGAATGGAACCGACGTTTTAAAAAGGTGAACAGCAATCTGATAGCAGGAATTCAGTGGAAGTCAACAGGGAATATAGGAGAAGGGGAATACTATCTAAACCCGTCATTAGCCCCTAACGGATATCGCCCACGTCCGTACACTACTTATCCGTATATGCATAATGTTTCACTTTATGCTGAAGAGAATCTGACAGTACCTCTCGGAAGCACTACACTAAAACTTATGGCAGGTATACGCTGGGAAAAGATTTTCATCAGTGGAACAGAATATAAAAACCTGAATACGTTTTCACCACGTTTCAACGCCAAATGGCAGTTGAACCGGAATATATCAATCCGTGGTGGATGGGGAGTTGCCGAGAAACTGCCGTCTTATTACATTCTTTATCCCAGACAGGAGTATCGTGACATACAAACTTTTGGTGTTTCTTATAACAATAACGAATCATCCTACGTCTATTACAGCCAACCATACGTACTCTTACATAATAAAAACTTGCGTTGGCAACGGAATCAAAACGCAGAATTGGGAGTCGATATCGAAATCGCAAAAACCAAGATATCATTGGTTGGTTATTTCAACTGTACTAAAAATCCTTATAAATACACCAATGCCTATACTCCGTTTTCTTATGATGTTCTACAATTACCGGACGGATTCAGCATGCCTGCCAATCCACAAATTAACATAAACAACCAAACAGGAATGGTGTATATACGCGGAAATGAATCAAAGGAGTGGGTACCTATGGACGTAAAAGTAACGAACCGTACTTTTGTCAATTCCGTTTCACCGGACAACGGACCGGATATCAAGCGCCGGGGAGTGGAAATGATTGTCGATTTTCCCGAAATAACTCCTATTCGTACGCAATTGCGACTGGATGCCAGCTATAATTATATGAAATATGTAGATAATTCGTTGTCTTACTACTATCAGACAGGGTGGTCACATACCGGTATCCCAAATCGTTCCTACCAATATGTAGGTATCTATGCCAACGGAGATAATTCATCGACAACAGCTAACGGCAAACGTACTCATTCTCTGGACGCCAATATAACGGCAATAACTCGTATCCCAAAAGCCAGATTGATTATATCATTCCGGCTGGAGGCCTCTCTATTAAAACGCTCACAGAACCTGTCCGAATACAACGGTAAAGAGTATGCTTTCAACGTAAGTGATAATAGTAATGCAGGAACAGGAGGTAGTATTTACGACGGCAATTCGTATACAGCGATTTATCCGGTAGCATACCTTGATCTCAATAATGAGATACGCCCTTTTACCGAAAAAGAAGCTCAGAATTCTGCATTTGCAAACCTGATACGCAAATCGGGCAATGCCTATACGTTCGCTGCGGACGGATACGATCCCTATTTCTCCGCCAATATCAATATAACCAAAGAAATAGGCGATCATGTCTCGCTCGCTCTCAATGCGATCAACTTCACGAATTCACGGAAGTATGTAACCTCTTACGCAACAGGAGTAAGCGCCATTTTTACTCCGGATTTTTACTATGGATTAACTTGCCGCATAAAATTCTAGAACAATGAAGCAACTAGCATACATATTATTACTGATGACATTCCTCACAACAGGAAGTTGTACAGACATTGACAAGGACAACCCTTACGATAACCAACTGCATACGCTTCAAGTAAATGCAGTATATCCGAACGAATACTCGGATTATCTCCGAGAAGGAGTTACCGTAAAAATCGAAGATATAGACCGGGGGAATTCGTATACGTCAAAAACAGATAAAAACGGAACAGTCCGTTTCAGTCTGACCAAAGGCATATACCGCATTCAGATAAGTGATAAAGCAGAGCAGGATATCTTCAACGGATTGGCAGACAAGGTGAAACTTGTGAATGGAGACCTCGCCCTTAATCTCCCACTGGTGCACTCCAGATCCGGTGACATTGTTATCAAGGAGATTTATTGCGGGGGATGCACCAAGCTACCGTTTGAAGGCAACTATCAGTCAGACAAATATATGATTCTACACAACAACACCTCCGAGACACAATATCTCGATGGTTTATGTTTCGGCTCACTCGATCCTTATAACTCGCAGGCAACCAACGTATGGGTAACACAGGATGAATCGACTGGAGCTACCATATTTCCGGACTTTTTACCTGTGGCACAGTGTGTCTGGCAGTTCGGGGGTACGGGACAGACATTCCCTCTGGCTCCTGGCGAAGATGCCGTAGTTGTTATCTGCGGAGCTATCGACCACGCAGCGCAATACACCCAATCGGTCAATCTGAACAAACCCGGATATTTCGTTTGTTATAATCCCGTATATTTCTGGAATACATTGTATCACCCGGCACCGGGCGACCAGATAACGCCAGACCATTATCTGAATGTTGTGATAAAAACAGGACAGGCAAATGCTTATACTTTCTCTGTATTTTCTCCTGCCACTGTCTTGTTTAAGGCAAAAGACACTACCATACAAGATTTTGTATCTCAGGCAGACAATGTTATTCAAAAACCCGGAAGCACAGTAGACAGGATTGTTAAAGTACCGATCAACTGGGTATTAGACGCAGTAGAAATATACTATGGAGGTTCTTCCAATAATATGAAACGTATGCCGCCTTCTGTCGATGCGGGTTATGTTACTCAAAGTGCGCTATATGACGGACGGACCCTGTACCGTCATACCGATGAAGAAGCCTCTCGTGAAGCAGGCTATGAAATACTGGAAGATACCAACAACTCTTCCTCGGACTTTTATGAAAGAGAAAAACAATCCCTGCATGAGTAATATGAAACGTATATATATAACCTGTCTTTTCTTGTACATGGCATCCACAGTCTCGGCACAATCTTACGATATTGTGGAACGACGTAATCCTTGGAATGCCGGAGCAAACGTTACCGGAATAATGGTGGACAGTACCACCGTTTCCTATGCTGAACTATATAGCAGGAATAATCATGGCGATTTCCACAATTATTACGAAGCTGATAAGTTATGGAACGCAGGTGCAATAGCAAAGTCTATCACACATCTAAAAAGCTATTCTCTGACAGGTTCTTTTTCGTTTGATCACACTTCCGGTAGAAATATGAGTGGTTCCATGTTCATTCATCCGGGATTCTACCCGGTAGACATACTGGAATTTACTCCCGGCCGGAAAGATTTACAGACTTATGCTTTCATGGGAGGTATAGCCAAAGACATTGCCCCCTGTTGGCGCATAGGCGGAAAAATAGACTTTACCTCCGCCAACTACTCGAAACGCAAAGATCTGCGGCATACCAATTATAGACTAGACTTAAAAGTAGCTCCAAGTATAATGTACCATTCGGATGACTATGCCATAGGATTCTCTTACATTTTTGGCAAAAACAGTGAATCGGTCAAAGCAGAAGAAATCGGCACCGCTGCTACATCGTACTATGCCTTCTTGGACAAAGGACTAATGTACGGTGCGTATGAGACATGGGAAGGCAGCGGAATTCATCTGAATGAATCGGGTATTAATGGATTTCCTATTAAAGAACTATCTCACGGAGCAGCCGTTCAATTCCAATGGAAGGCTTTTTATGTAGATGTGGAATACAGCCATTCATCAGGTTCTGCTGGAGAAAAGGAAAGCATCTGGTTCAAATTCCCGACCAATCGGGTCACTTCACACTTAAGCTATCAATTCTCAAAAGGAAATGCAGCACACTTCCTACGGTTAAATTTGACTTGGTCACGCCAGTTTAATAATGAAAATGTATTAGGTCGGGAAACTTCCAACGGAATAACGACTACTCATGTTTATGGTTCTAACCGCATTTTTGAAAGAAGTGTCTTTTCTGTCCAATCCGAATATGAGTTTATAGCCCCCCGAAGAGAACTACGCTTTGGCGCGAATGTGTCATCATTGAAAAGTCTGACTACACAGATGTTCCCCTACTCCGTTTCACAGACCATGACATGTGGGCGTATATACCTTGCCGGAACATTCCACACCAAACTGTTTGATCTGAAAACTTCCGGTATTTTCTCTGCCGGAGATTATACGGAGAAGAATAAAACAGTTAAAACTGAATCAGAGGCAGGTGAACCTCCGTACCGATTGACAGAGTATTATAATCTACAGAACGAATACACAACAGCCCCCCGACTAACGTTTGAAGTTGGACTCCGATACAAGTTTTATCGAGAAATCTATGCAGAAATCCAAGCCGAATATACACATGGTTTCAACCTTAAATACATAGCAGGAGTAAATCGGTGGAGTGAAACCATAAAACTAGGATATACATTTTAAATTAATCAATATAATTATATAAACTAAATTTATCAGAACATGAAAAAGTACTTAATGTTTATGCTCGCAGCAGCACTCTTCGCATCTTGTAGTGATGATGAAAAATTACCGAAAGAAGACGAAACACCAGGTGATACTAATTTTGAGGAACATGATGGATATTTTGTCTATTATGGAGAGACCTATAAAACAATTAAACTTGCTAACGGAACGACTTGGATGGCAGAACCATTACGTTATGTGCCGGAAGGATATACGCCGTCAAGTGATCCGACAGCTGATTCTCATATTTGGTATCCGTACAAATTGATTGTAGAGGACGGTAACACTAAACTTACAGCCGATGGAGCAGAAGCGTTAACAGACGAAGCTTCTATTAAGAAATTAGGCTATTTCTATGATATGTATATCGCACTTGGCAGCAAAGAAGTGACGGAAGAGAACTGCTATGAGTTTGAAGGAGCTCAAGGTATTTGCCCTGAAGGTTGGCATATCCCGACACGTGAAGAATTTCTCAATCTTTGTGGCCTTTCTAATGCAGCAGTGGGCGAAACAGGGAATAAAAAAAATGAAAACGCCCTTTTCTATGACGCAAGCTATGGAGGAGGAAATATGAGCAAATATAATGTTGCTGGCTGGAATTATGTTTTATCAGGCGTGAGAATGCAAAACAATTTTACATCCGCACCCTCATACCAATTATCAAGAATCTATTCAGGTAATACAACTGAAGAAATTCTGGCCAAATATGCAAATCAACCAGCTCTGACATACATTATGTCCTCAACATGCTATAAACCAATTTATTCTACCACCGATCCCACATTACTAACAAATATTCAGTTCTTTGGGCAAATGACAACATTTAGCAAGACCTATTCGGAAGGACGCGTTAACGTTTCTTATGTCAGCATTAAATCGGGTCAGCAACTTCGTTGTGTAAAGGATCAAGCCATCAACTAAAAAGCTAATATGTATTATATGCCATGAAACAAAGTGTTTCACGGCATGATACTAAAAGTTTCAAGCAGGGGCGAAACTCCCCACCTATAAGGCGAACTATTATAAGCTACAAACAAAATACAGATTACAAACTATATAAAAACGAAGCAAGAACAATGAAAACAAAAAAGCTAACAATCGCAATTGCCATCGTGGCAATGACTTTTATCGGAACTTCATGTGGTAACAAACAACAGAAAAGCGCATCAGAAGCGACTACAGAACAGTCTGCTTCTTCCGCTTTGGAAATCGACTCTCTCCTTGCCAATGCCGAAAGCCTTGCAGGACAAGAAGTGACCATTGAAGGCGTCTGCACACACACCTGCAAACATGGAGCAAAGAAAATCTTCCTGATGGGTAGCGACGACACCCAAGTGATCCGTGTAGAAGCAGGAACCTTGGGAGCATTCGACCCTAAATGTGTAAACTCCATCGTTCGTGTTACCGGAACACTGAAAGAACAACGCATTGACGAAGCCTACCTCCAGAACTGGGAAGCACAACTCAAAGCACAGGCTGCCGAGAAACACGGAACCGGTGAAGCCGGATGCGACTCTGAAAAGAAAGCACGTGGCGAAACAGCCAACAGCCCCGAAGCCCGCATTGCAGATTTCCGTGCAAAAATAGCCGACCGCAAAGCAGAGACGGGAAAAGAGTATTTATCTTTCTATTTCATGGAAGCTAACTCGTATGAAGTGGAGTAGTAACATCCGTAAGTGGAGTCGACTCATACACCGTGACTTATCATTTTTCTTTTCCGGAATGGTATTGATATATGCCATTTCCGGAATTGTAATGAATCACCGTGACACGATTAACCCGAACTTCTCCATCACACGGAAAGAGTATAAGATAGCAGAAAAGCTACCGGATAAAGCAGGAATGAACAAGGAAGAAGTACTCACCCTCTTGGAACCGTTGGGAGAAAGCGGCAACTATACCAAGCATTACTTCCCGAAAACGGACGTAATGAAAGTATTCCTGAAAGGCGGTTCCAACCTCCTGGTAGATGTGAAGACAGGGGAAGCGGTATATGAATCCGTCACCCGCCGTCCGCTTATCGGAGCAATGTCCCGCTTACATTACAACCCGGGACAATGGTGGACTTACTTTGCGGATATTTTCGCTATCGCTCTTATTATCATTACTCTTTCCGGCATCATCATGCTGAAAGGAAATAAGGGCATTATCGGCAGAGGAGGAATCGAACTAATTGTCGGAATCTTGATTCCCATTCTTTTCCTTTTCTTCTTTTGAATAGAATAACAGATAAAATCAAATGGAACATATTATCGAATGTAACAACCTGACGCACTATTATGGCAAACGGCTGATTTACGAAAATCTTAGTTTCACAGTACCCAAAGGGCGCATCCTGGGACTGTTGGGAAAGAACGGTACGGGCAAGACCACCACTATCAATATCTTGAGCGGTTACCTGAAGCCTCGTTCGGGAGAATGTCGCATCTTCGGACAGGAGATACAGACAATGGCACCGGCTCTGCGTCGCAATATCGGACTGCTCATCGAAGGTCATGTGCAATACCAATTCATGACCATCACCGAGATAGAGAAATTCTATGCAGCTTTCTACCCCGGTCAATGGAAAAAGGAAGCCTACTACGAACTGATGAATAAATTGAAAGTAGCCACCGGACAACGTATCTCGCGTATGTCCTGCGGACAACGTTCACAAGTAGCCCTCGGACTGATTCTCGCACAGAACCCGGAACTTCTCGTACTGGATGATTTCTCTCTCGGACTCGATCCCGGCTATCGTCGCCTGTTTGTCGATTATCTCCGCGACTATGCCCGTTCAGAAGGAAAAACAGTCTTCCTGACCTCGCATATCATTCAGGACATGGAACGGCTTGTTGACGACTGCATCATCATGGACTACGGAAAGATACTGATTCAGAAACCAATCGCCGAACTACTGGAAAAAGGACGTCGCTACACCTTCACTATTCCCGAGGGCTACGAACTTCCTGCATCCGATGATTTCTATCATCCTTCTGTCATGCGGAACCAGTTGGAGACTTTCTCCTTCCTTCAACCGGCAGAAACAGAAGCCAAACTGAAATCCATGTCAGTGCCCTACACTAATTTTCATAGTGAACAGGTGAATCTGGAAGATGCATTTATCGGCCTGACAGGCAAATACTAGAATCGTTGATAATTGATAAAAACAATGTACGCTATATTTTATAAAGAATGGATAAAGACACGGTGGTATTTTCTACTTGCCGTGCTCGCCACACTTGGTTTTACAGGCTACTGTATGCTCCGCATCAACCGGGTGGTAGAAATGAAAGGGGCTGCTCATGTGTGGGAAGTGATGCTGCAACGAGATGTCATCTTCATTGATATGTTGCAATATATCCCTCTGATTGCGGGAATTTTGATGGCTATTGTGCAGTTTGTTCCCGAAATGCAGCGCAAATGCCTGAAACTGACTCTCCACCTGCCTTATCCGGAGTTGAAGATGACAGGTAATATGCTACTTTCGGGATTAGTGTTGCTACTTGTCTGCTTCGCTTCCAATTTTCTGTTGATGGAAGTATACCTGAATGGAATACTTGCCCATGAACTGAAGAACCACATATTGCTCACCGCTTTAACGTGGTATCTTGCCGGGATTTCCGGTTATCTGCTTGTGGCATGGATCTGCCTCGAACCGGCATGGAAACGTCGTATTCTGAATCTCATTATCGCAGTATTATTACTCCGAATCTTCTTTCTGTCGCCCACACCGGAAGCATATAACAAGTTCCTCCCTTATTTAGTGGTTTATACTTTGTTGACAGCTTCTTTCTCGTGGCTTTCTATCGTACGATTCAAGGCCGGAAAGCAGGACTAGGAACAATTAAAAATTAAAGACTAAAAATTAAAAGATTGAGTAATGAGACGTTTCAGTACTATATTATTATATGTAACCATCGCTTTTCTGCTTCTTTGGCAGTTGCCCTGGTGTTACAATTTCTTTGTCGTAAAGCCGGAGAAGACTCCCTTTACCCTGTACAGTTTCGTAATTGGCGATTTCGCACAGATGGGACAGGAAGAGGGAAAAGGAAGTGTACGTCGCGACCTGGCAGGTAATATTTATTCGGAAGCAGCTTTCGACAGTATCCTGCCTATGTTTTATTTTCGTCAGTTGATGTCTGATGAGCGTTTCCCGGATACCATTAAAGGGATAGCAGTAACTCCTAAAATGGTACAGACGGAGAACTTCAACTTCCGTAGTGTTCCTTCGGATATCAATGCGCCTTCTATCGGACTTTATCCTCTGATGGAATCCATGTCGGGACGTGTAGACCTGAAAATGCCGGATGACGTATTCCGCATCACCTCCAAAGGAATCGAATTTATCGACATGGCCTCCAACAGCGTGAAGGAAGACAAGAGTCTTCAGTTTACCGAAGCTATGACTAAAAAGGAGTTCCACTTTCCGGCAACGGAAATCGTTGGAAATCCAACAGTGAAAAAGGAGTATGACGAAGGTTATCTTCTATTGGATGCCGACCGCCGTTTGTTTCATCTGAAACAAGTGAAAGGGCGTCCGTATGTTCGTGCCATCACCTTGCCCGAAGGACTGACACTGGAACATCTGTATCTGACAGAGTTCAGAAACAAGAAGACACTTGCTTTCATGACCGATGTCAACAATGCTTTCTATGTACTGCAGAACCGGACATACGAAGTGGTAAAAACAGGAATTCCTGTATTTAATCCCGAAACGGATGCATTAACCATCATCGGTAATATGTTCGATTGGACGGTACGTGTGACTACCCCGACCTCTGATAATTATTACGCATTGAATGCCGACGATTATTCATTGATAAAAAAATTAGAGAACGAATCGTCCACTCATTCCATGCCCGGTATTACTTTCACATCCTATACAGATAAATATGTAATACCACGTTTCGAATAATATTCCAATATTAAATGTAACAGTTGTAAAGGACTATCAAAAGTCAATCTATTAAATAGGACTTCAGATAGTCCTTCGCTGTTTTCTGTCCATGTATTTATAGAAAACAAAAAGAATTACAATCTTTTCTTCTGTAAGTATGGTCTTTTTCCGGCAAGAAGGTTTATCTTTGCTCACTCATTCAAATATTCAAGCCGCAATTGCTTCTGCATTATACACAAACAAATACGGTAAAATAAAAGCTCAAAATCAAAACCGTATGAAAGTTTATAAAGTATTTGTTTTCCTAAGCCTCTTCATGATGTTATTCTATCATTGTTCACTTCCTGCTGATGACGAAGAAAAAGGAGATGTAGAAGGAGAAGATACGGCTACTTCCGAACTTCCCTGGGAAGGAGAAACAGATAAGTTCACCATCAATTCTAAAGAAGGAATTCATCTGAATGATCCACAAGAAGATGCCGGAGCGGCTTATGTCACCATACCATCCACTTCGGTGAAGAATACCTGTTGGGAATTTGGAGTTCACCTCACATTCAATCCTTCCGCCAACAATTATGCACGGTTTTATCTAACCTCTTCCTCCAATGTACTTTCCGGTAAATTAAACGGTTATTATATTCAAATAGGAGGTTCCAAAGACAATGTAGCTCTTTACCGCCAAAACGAAGACGGTTCCAAACTACTGGCTTCAGGCAGAGAACTAATGAAAGGTAATAACTCACCCAAACTATTTATCAAAGTAGAATGTGACAATAACGGTTACTGGACCTTTTGGACACGTCTCGAATCCGAGAATGAATATGTAAAAGAGAAGCAAGTGAAAAATACAGAGATACCAGCTTCCCTCTGCTGCGGTATATACTGCATCTATACCAAAACTCGTTGCAAAGGATTCACATTTCACCACATACAACTATCTAATGACGTAGAAACAACCACCACGCCCGATGGAACGCCTGAAGAACCCGGAACAGACATACCGGATAATCCGGGCACACCCGAATTACCGGAAGATGTGAGAGGCATGCTTCTTTTCAATGAAATAATGTATGACAATGCGAGTGATGGTGCAGAATATATCGAGATCTATAATCCGACCGAAACAACAATCAATATACCGGCACTTTATCTTTACAAGATGTACGAAGATGGCAAAGTATATAGTACCACCACTTTACAGCACAAAGACTCTTCCCTTCCTCTTACCATTCCCGCTAAAGGGTATCTTTGCTTCACTAAATATGTGAACAAAGTCATTCAAAAACATAAAGTCGGGCAAGAAAATCTGATGGAAATATCCAAATTCCCGGCACTCAACAACGATGGAGGTTACCTGGCACTCTCCAGCAGTGAAAAACCACAAAAGGGGCATACTTTCGACACCTGTCGTTTCCGGGATGAGATGCACACAACAAATGCAGAAAAGACAACCGGCATCTCACTCGAAAAGAAGTCACCGGAGTTACCCTCCCTCAACGAAAATTGGCATTCATCCAAAAATACAACAGGAGGAACTCCCGGAATAAAGAATTCATAAAAGATTCACTCTGTCAGCACCTGTCAAAAACAAAGAACCCGATAAAAAAGTCGTGAGACTTTTCCTATGTTGTTCGCTTTTGCTTAACTTTGTAACCTAACGTTTGTATCTAAAACTTTTGTATCATAAAATTCTAGATATGCTATGAGGAATACATTAATCATACTATTTATATGTTTCGCAGCACTGTGTCACGGACAATCTTACAAAATATTCACTGCTGACCAGGGACTATCCAGCAGCCTGATAAACAGGATACACCAAGATCACAATGGCATGATCTGGATTGCTACCGAAGATGGTCTGAATCGCTATGACGGAGTGAAACTGACTGTTTACAGACATCAACCGGACGACGAACATTCACTGGCACACAACTACGTGCGCACACTCTTCGAAGATAATAAAGGAAACCTGATTATAGGCACCTACGTAGGTTTGCAAATGTATAATCCGGCAACAGATACCTTTTCACCATTAGCCAAACATGAAAACGGAGAAGTGCTCAAAAGTTATGTCACCAATATCATTCAACGTAAAAACGGAGATATATGGGCGTCGGGAAATATCATGTGCAAACTGACTATCAGTGATGGGAAATTATCCGTAGAAGACTTGAACCTGCCTATTCCGACAACTTCCGTAGAAAGTATCATGGAAGACAAATCGGAAAACATCTGGATTACCAGGGAAGAAGACGGAATCTACCGGATGGATACACAAAAGCGGGTGACACACTATCCCATTAACGAAAAGATCCCGTATATCGCCATTCTTTGTGAAGATATGCAAGGAAACGTCTACGGCGGAAGTCCTCAAAACGGTGTATTCCTGTTTGACAAAACTACAGAAATGTTTTCTCCTCTCTTTGGCAACGACCAACAGAACTTTCCCGTCAAAGCTCTCTACAGTGTCAACCAAGACGAACTATATATCGGCACCGACGGCAACGGGCTGAAAATATTCAATAACAAAACACGCCAAATATCAGACTATCAATTCGAAGAGGGTATCTTCGCTTCCAAGACCTCGAAAGTACACTCCGTGCTCAAAGATAAAACCGGTAACTATTGGATTGCCATCTACCAAAAAGGGGTCATCATGATTCCCTCCCAAAGGAATGGATTCAAATATTGGGGGTGCAAATCGGTTTCCAAAAACATTATCGGAGCCAACTGTATAACAGCACTCTACAAAGACAATTCCGGCACCACCTATGTAGGAACAGATAACGACGGCTTATACATTATTGATAAGGACAGCAAACAGCAGGCGCACCTTACTCACAGCAATGACCCGCAATCCGTGCCATCCATCATTGTCTCCCTTTACGAAGATTCGGAACAGAACCTTTGGATAGGCTCGTATGCCAACGGAGCTGCCCGGCTGGACAGGCGCACAGGAAAATGTACCTACCTGCAAGATCTCGTTGATAAGAACGGGAAAAATGTCCGAAATGTATATGCCTTTGCCGAAGATAACCAGAAACGCCTGTGGATAGCCACCATGGGCGGGGGATTGTTCTATTATGACCTAAAAACACATAAAGTAAATCCCGTCAGCCAGCTGACACAGAACTTCGGTGATTACTGGATTTGCAGTCTCCACTATTCTCCTGAAAAAGACTGCCTCTACGCCGGTACCTATAACGGGCTATGCCGCATAGACTTGGGAAAGTCCGATATACCCTGTCAATATGGACTGCAAGAATGTATCATCTATTCCATCTACGAACATACAGACGGGAATATATGGGCAGGCACTTCCAACGGACTGCTATTATGGAATCAGCAGAATAACGAAACCCGCATTTACTCTACAAACGACGGACTGACTAATAACTCTGTTTATGCTATAAGAGGGGATGCCATGGATTACCTGTGGATTAGTACAAGCAACGGTATATCCAGGTTTCACCCGGTATCACAGAAGTTCACCAATTATTATGTCAGTGACGGACTTCAAGGTAACGAATTTAGCAAAAACACCTCATGGTGTGATAAAAAAGGTACGATCTGGTTCGGTGGCGTAAACGGAATCACTTACTTCAATCCTTTGGAAATTATCGCCACCAACAAGAAGTGGCATGTGCGTATCACTGATTTCTATCTGTTCGGGCAACCGGTCAGACAAGGTATGACATCTGGTGGACAAGACATCATAGACTGCCCGGTATTCGAAGCGCAAACATTCCGGTTGGCTCATCAGGATAACTCTTTCGGCATCGAATTCTCTACACAGGAACTGGACAATACTGACCGTGTGGTCTACACATACACTATGAACAACAACCAATGGACGACCCTTCCACAAGGAACCAACCGAGTGTCGTTCAGTAACCTGGCACCGGGCACTTATCATTTCTCCCTGAAAGCCAAGGATGGTATTATCGAATCCGATGTGAAAGAAATCACTATCTTCATAGCCCAGCCCTGGTGGAACTCGGGATGGGCATGGCTGCTCTACATACTGGCTACAGCGGGTATTTCTTTCTTCATCGCCCAGCAAATACGTCACCGTTATCTTGCCAAACAGGAGATGGCACGCCACATACGTGCCGAACAACTCAACGAGGCGAAACTACAGTTCTTCATCAATATCTCGCATGAAATACGCACTCCGATGTCACTTATCATCAGTCCGTTACAGCAACTCATGTCAGGTGACACAGACAGTAAACGACAGAAAATATACCGCACCATTCATCGTAATGCCGAACGTATCCTGCGCCTGGTAAACCAACTGATGGATATACGGAAAATAGATAAAGGACAAATGCAACTCACTTTCCGCGAAACAAATGCCGTAGAGTTTATTGAAGAGTTACATACTACATTTGTCAGCCTTGCAGAAAGTAAAAATATCACTTTTACGTTCCATCATGACGGTTTGGACCAGTTACCCCTGTGGGTAGACACTGCCAACTTTGACAAAATTATCCTCAACATTCTTTCCAATGCCTTCAAATTCACGCCTAATGGTGGAATAATCGACATCACATTGCAGGCAAAGGAATATCCCGAATTGGAAGCTCCCTTAAACCGATGTGCAGAAATCATCATCACAGATAGTGGTACCGGCATAGACCCTACTGAACTGGAACGCATCTTCGACCGCTTCTACCAAGTACGGAACACACAAGATCACAACTATCAGGGAACCGGCATAGGTTTGCACCTTACCCGCCTGCTTGTTCAATTACATCATGGTATTATCCATGCCGAAAATGCTTCCGACGGAGCATCGGGCAGCCGTTTCATTATCCGATTACCATTAGGCAACGCCCATCTGCAGTCCGACGAAATGTATACGCCGGCTTCCCAATCGCCCAGTTTAGTACAAGAAATTTCGACACCTATAATACCCAGTTTACAGCCGGAAGAAGACACTTCAACTCCGGCACCCCGTCCCCGCTTGCGTCGCCGCCTTCTATTGGTAGAGGACGATGAAGAAATCCGTCTGTATCTCAAACAGGAGTTCTCTTCCGAATATTACATCACAGAGAGTGTGAATGGTAAAGAAGCATTAGAAAGCATCTTCAGCCAGGAACCCGATCTGATTATCAGCGATGTCATGATGCCGGAAATGGACGGGCTTACCTTATGCCGGAAAATCAAACAGAATATCAACATAAATCATATCCCCGTTATTCTGCTTACAGCCAAGACGCGCGAAGAGGACAATATCGAGGGATTGGATACCGGTGCGGATGCCTATATTTCCAAACCGTTTAATATCGAAATTCTGCGTCATACCGCGGAGAATCTGATACGCAGTCGCGAGCAGCTACGCAACATTTACAGCGGTAGTCAGCAGACAGGTGAAAAGAGAATGGAAAAGATAGAGGCACAAAGCCCTGATGACCGATTGATGGAACGCATCATGAAAGTGGTTAATGCCAACATTGGTAACCCGGACTTAACCGTGGAAATGATAGCTTCGGAAGTCGGTATGAGCCGTGTCCATCTGCACCGTAAACTGAAAGAATTGACAAATCAAACTACACGTGACTTCATCCGCAATATTCGTATGAAGCAAGCGGCTGCATTGTTAGCCGAAAAGCGTCATGCCGTATCCGAAGTAGCGGATCTTGTGGGTTACACGAATCAGGCAAATTTCTCCAGTACTTTCAAGGAATTCTATGGAGTATCACCGTCTGCTTATCGGGAGCAGCATGCAGCACAGGCTGATTAATTTAGTAATAACTTAAAACGCCGAATTTGTTCATTCCCAATATAGCAATGAACAAATTCGGCATTTTAGGTTGATTGTAATTATTCCCTCTATGTACTATTATAATTCCGGAGTTATGCTAAATATAATCACTCCGGAAGTATTGTTTTATTCGTCGGACTATAGTCCGACGCAAAGTCAACTATAGTCTTTAATTCGAAGCACTATAGTCCAACGAAAGAGAGACTATAGTGCGACGAATTAATTTGTGCATTTAAAGATATTATTTTCTACAGAGTTGACGAGTAAATTTAGTACCTGAATCCCTTCCTTAAAACATTCGATTCATGTCTTATCAATTAAAAACCTACGTTTCTCACCAAACGGACATAAAAAACTCCGCCGGCAGTATTTCCCGGATGACTCCTAAAGGTCACAGTCACGGATTCCTTCTCTTTCACCCATTCCACCGGAATTTTATACTCTACATTTATCTGGGTACTCTGATTCCATTTGCCTACCGTATTTTCGGTCACTAATAATTCTCCATCAATCAGAATATCAAAAGCGCGGCTGGCTGATTCATTCCCCCAGTAACGTACCATCAAGGACAAATCCTTTTCTCCTTTAGTCATCAGATTGTATTGGAAATATCCACCGTCACGTGCGTCTCGCCAATTCTCCCCTTCAAAGTTTCCGGTAAAGGAATTCTCTGACTTCATCAGGTGATCCACTTCCGGTTGCTGTTCTCCCGGGGCAACAGCATCTACCGTCCGCCGGTCTAAAATCAGTTTCTTTTGTTCCTCTTCCCGCATTTGTTTCTGACGTTCTTCATATTCCTTTGCCGTCATTGAAAGCCAGTACATCATATATCGACTATCATGAATCCGGTAAAAGGGTTCCAATATCAGGTCCTTACCGCTTTCGTTCTGAAATAATCCGGGGACAGTATAGCAAAATGAATGCTCGGGGACTGGTTGCATCTTATCCAGTTTAGCCTGTATTTCTTCTCGATCTCCAATGATAAAAGGAGCATCCAACATAGACACTAAGGGGCCAGACGCTATATGTGCCCAACGACCATCGTCGGCCACCAAGCCATCCAAATGTTGATTTCCGGTCTTAGCTCCTAACAGGATAGGTCCGCGAAGAAAAGATATATAGTTCGGAACATTTGGTAATTCTTCTATTCTGACCTTCATAGGAGTACGAATCTCCACCACATCACCATCTTTCCATTTCCTGTCAATCACAATATAGGAAGAAGGAGAAGAACCCGCTGCATAGTTTTTACCTTTGCAGATTACTTGCATATCTCCACCATCCACCCATCCCGGATTACGAACTAATAGTTTAAAACGAGTGGGTTTCTTTACCCGAACTGTCAATCGGCTTGTTTCTTCATCCGGGAAAAGAGTATTCTGAATAATTTTCACTCCTTTCTCTCTCCAATTGAGTTCGGAAGCAACGAACAGATTCACGTACAACGAATCCTGTACATGGCTATAGATAAACTCTCCATACTTTCCGTGATTCTCCATTCCTGTGCCTACACAACATCACATAGCGCTGTTGGGAGACGAATAAACCCGGTAATGACATGGACGTGCAGAGGTAAAATAGACATATCCACCGTGTTGAGGATGCTGGGTAGACAGAATATGATTATACATAGCACGTTCATAATAGTCGGCATATTGAGCTGACGGATTCATCCGGAATAATCCTTCTGTCAGTTTGAGCATATTGTTTGTATTGCAGGATTCGGGACCTTCACGGTCTTCCACGTAACTCATGCAATCATCCTTTGTGGGAAAATGCTCCCGGCGGCTATTACCGCCTAATGAAAGGGAACGATGATTGACTACCCTATTCCAAAAGTAATGGGCAGCCGTCGTATATCTTCTGTCTTCACTAAGTTCCGCAATTCGCTGATATCCCACAACTTTCGGTACTTGCGTATTGGCATGTTTATTATCCAGATTATCCGACTGACTGACCATGCTATCAAACAAATCTCTATGAGAGAAACGTTTTGCAGCATCCAGGTATTTACGGTCATTCGTCATTTGATAGGCATCTGCATAGACTTCATCCATTCCGCCGAACTCATTGCCCAACATTTGTTCCATTTGATCGTCATTCAAGGGAGCAATGACTGTCAATCCCCAATCGCACAGGTCAAGAAACATCTGACGGGCTTCTTCACTTTCACCATACAACCAGGCATCTCTCAAACCGGCATAGGTCTTGTGAAGATTATACCAGGGTACCCAGTATTTCCACACAATTCCCGGATTTCCTTTCTGTATCTCATTCCAAATAATTTCTCCATGAGGAACTCCACCCACATAACCATTGCCATGCTTCTGCTGACAACGTTTCAGCTCGGCAATCATGTAATCCATTCGTTCCTTACACTCTTGATTGCCGGTAGCTGCATAATGAATAGCAAGTGCCGTTAGATAATGTCCGCCCACGTGTCCGTCCAAATCTATCCAGTTTTCAAAACTTTCGCCCTTAGGTGATAACCCGGCCTCTTTCAGAAAAGGAGCTAACAAACGGTCAACGTCATACTGTAACAATACCTGTACGTTCAAATCACAGGCATGTTTAAAAGGGCTATCAAATAGTTTGATATCCTTTAAGGGGAACGAATTGGTATATAATTTATTTTGGGCAAAAACCCCTATAAAAGGGGTTGTTACACTTAATAGCCAAATGATTAAAACCAGATATTTCTTCACGATGCTGCTATTTAAATTAGATGTGATTGATTAAATACGGATAATCACTTTCTTTCCGGTATAATTCACTTCCCGACGGGTACCATCCAGCGATACAATCGAGAATTTACGGTTTATCGGCATTCCTTCATAAGAACCTTTCCGACGGTCTATTGTCAGTGTACGTGCTGATTCGTTCCAAATGAACGGAATTTCCGTATAGGCACCTGATTCATAGTTATAATTATCCAACTCATCTTCGTAAAGAACGAAATGTCCATCAGCTCCGGGATAAACTCGTATTTCCAGGTGATCCCATTTCTTCTCCGTTGCATATTGCACATCGGGGCCAATAGGAAGAATGCTTCCCGCTTTGACATATAGAGGAATGAGGTCCAGTTTAGTTTCACGGTTTATCTCACGACCGCCATCTTGTTTCTCGTTCGTCCAAAAGTCATACCATGCAGTACCGGCAGGCAGATATACTTTGGTCGATTTGGCTTGTGAGAAATCAACGTCTGTCAGAGAAGTGACATTCCCCTCTCCTGTGTTTTGGTTCCAGCCGTCATCAGCCGAAACTTTCTTCACAACTTCCGGTGTGTATTGGGCATGGAGTACAGGAGCTACCAAAAGAGAACGGCCGAACATATACTCGTTGCCGATATTCCAGACATTCTTATCGGTGGCGAAATCCATCATCAAGGCACGCATAAAAGTAGACTGCCGGTTTGTGACTTCCCATGAAGTGGAATATATATAAGGCAACAGAGAATAGCGTAAACGAACGGCGGCCGTCAATGCATCATACACTGTTTCCCCTTTCTTTCCATAATAATACAATTCACGGGGAACTTCCGTACCATGCGAACGCATCATCGGAGTGAATACGCCAAACTGCATCCAGCGGACATAAAGTTCGCGATAGGCAGGATTGCGTGCACCTGAACCGTCGTTCCAACTTTGATTGTAGGCACCAGCGAAGAAACCGCCAATATCGGAGTTGAAATTCGGATTACCTGTCAAAGAGAAATTCAATCCGGCAGGAATCTGATTACGCAAAGTCTCCCAAGTAGAAACAACATCACCCGACCATACATTACATCCATAACGCTGTTGTCCGGCAAAGCCCGAACGAGTGAGAATAAAGACACGTTTGTCTGATGAAACGGCACGTTGATGGTCCGGTTCAGTAGAATCCATCCACCAGCCATCCAGTTTCATGTTATGTAGACGGCTAAGGTGTTTCCAGTAAATGTCACAGGCTTCGGGATGATAAGCATCATATACTCTGACTCCCGAAGGATAGTCCATACGTGGTGGCCATTGCTCACTGATGCCCGACTGCGGCCAGGTACTGAAGTTGAATAACATTCCTTTTGCATCCAGTTCTTTGTAAGGTTTGGTTTGCGGGCCGAAGGATGACCAGATAGAGACGATGATATGAGCATTCTTGGCATGAACTTCATCAATCATGTCCTGCGGACGGGGGAAATCAGCATTCATAAATTCCATACTATTCCACAGATAGTTGTTTCCCCAATACTGCCAGTCCTGAATAATGCCATCCAACGGTATACCCAGTTCACGGTATTTGTTGACTACTTCCAATAGTTCAGCTTGGCTCTTATAGCGTTCCCGACTTTGCCAGAAACCGTAAGTCCATAATGGGAACATAGGTACTTGTCCGGTCAAATGACGCATTTCGGCTACTACTCCATCGGCATTGCCACCATACATGAAATAGTAGTCTACGCAATCCCCTACCTCCGATTCGAAAGAAGTTCCCCCTTCATTATCCGCAAAGTTTGTCGGTGAATAGTTATCCCAAAACAGGCTGTACCCCTTTACAGACTGAAAAAAGTGATTCCATCTTCTACATTACCCGGCATAAGGGTACGGTGTTCGCCCCGTTGGGACAAACGACCGTTCTCCAAATTACCCAAACCGTAGATCGGTTCATCCTTGTCTAATACAAATGCCTGTTTCACCCAGAAAGCCTTACTACCGGCATCATTCATTTCTATAAAATGAGCAGTGCCTGCTTCTTTCAGTAATGGGGCCGCTTTCTTATCGAAAAAAGAAAGTCCTCCTGTTTCCAAGTTAAGTTCTACCGTTAATTCATTGCTTTTCACACAAACGATATTTCCATCCTGCCGGGTGGATAACTTGACAACCTGGGGTTGGGATATGACTGAATAGCTTTCCTTTGTAAAGGCATGATTAGCGGGTGACTTGACTACCCGTATGGTAGAGGGTGTATAAAATTGTATTTGTACATCCACAGACTGTATGGTAGCTTTGATACCCGTATCCGTTTTTTCAAAAGTCTGCGCTACTGCCGTAACACTCCATAAAAAGAACAGTGTTAATATCCCAATTTGCTTTCTCATTATTTTTATTTATTCGTTTTTACTCAAACTGCCAATAATCTACATTAAACAATTCTCCTTCCCCGCCACGAAAAACAAGGTAAAGATCACACAATCCATTTTCTTGCCGGCTCACATCAACCGAAAGTTTTTGCCAATCATTCATTGCTCCGGTAGGAGTAACTTCCAGTTTTGCTAAAAGAGGGCCAGTCATCGAACCGATGTGTACTTCTATGCTTCCTCCGGACTGGGTGGCTGCTACACAGGCTGTAAATTTACTGTATTCCTTTCCTGCAAATTGTACAGCACTGACCTTCAGGAAGTCACCGTCATGAATAGATGTCACATAATGGTGATGCCCGGCTGTTTGATCGGTTTTCAGTCCCTGACTCCATGCCATTGTCTCTGCTTCCACCCGCTCGCAAGGATTGAGTGTGCCAACCGATTTACGTATACCCGTTTCCGTGAAACGCATGAAAGGTATTTTCCCATCATTGGTAAACGTAAATTCTTCAATACAAGTAGAGCGGCGAATACCAACCCCGTTAGACAATATGCCATTGTGATAGAACATGAAGTGACGATCTTTGAAATCTACATTTCCTCCATGAATCGTAAAGCTTTGTTCTGCAGAATCCATAATGCGCCCCTGGTATTTCCACGGACCGGCAATATTCGTTGCTGTAGAATAGGCCATATATTCGGGAATACCTCCGGCAGCATAGAGTAAATAGTAAATTCCATTGCGTTTATACAACCAAGACCCTTCTTCATAATTAGTTTTCAGTTTGATGGAACCATCCTCGTTTTGGGTACGGATAATTGGGCCAAAAGCCTCCTCATCCATTACATCTATTTGATGAATATCTCCTTCGAATGAGATCATATCAGCTCCTAGCTTTGCATACCATAAATTATTGTTCCCCCAGAAAAGATAAGCTTGTCCGTCGTCATCAATAAAGACTGTCGGATCAATATATCCCCAAGTTGGCGGAGCAAGCGGTTTGCCCAAAGGATCATGGTAAGGTCCTACCGGAGAATCAGATACGGCTACACCAAGAGCATCAGCACCGGTTTCATCATCCTGTGCGCACATATACCAGTAAAATTTCCCATTGCGTTCTATTGCCTGTGCTGCCCAAGCCTTGTCGCCTTGTCTGGCCCATGTAAAAGTAGCCGTACTCATAGGTGTACCCCGATAGGTCCAGTTTATCAAATCTGTAGTAGAATAAAGCTGCCAGTCTTTCATATAGAAATAATCGGCGTCATCCTCATCATGATCGACAAAAAGAAACAAGGTATCCTTGTATACCATCGGAGCCGGATCTGGTGTATACCAGGTTTGAACAACAGGGTTACGTACAAGAATATCGTAATCCGTTTGGTCATTCACCACGCCATCAGATCCTCCTCCAGAGTTGTCTGTTGGCGGTACTGTCAATTCTACGTCATTCGATGAGCTACAAGTGCTCACGCAGAAAATGAACGTAAAAACCAAAATTACTATTTTATTATTCTTCATAACATTTTATTCAAAGGCATCACCGCCATCTTCAAAACCAGGAATTTCAATCTCTACAGGTGTTTCATAATCCGAAGGATCACTTGATACAAGAGAAGTATAATGCTTGCCACTTTCGAGCAATTTAGCCGCATAGGTCAACTTAAACTGATTCTGCGAACCGGCTTCTTTAACGTTGACTGTCCAAGTATTGCCTTCATTAATCAAACCCGCCATATTTACTATGAAATGTACCATCAGAAGGTCGTTGTTCCAAACTGCATTTTGCAATGTCATCACAATCCGATTGTCTGTAGTCCCCAACAGAGTTACATTCTCACTGTTCAATGACAGTGCTATTTCCGACAGTTCATTGCCTGTCCATCCCTCAGGACGCTTAACCTGCAAAGTTACCAGTGAATATATATGTTTCAACGAAAGTGTTGCCTGCCTTACATCTTCCGGGCTAATTGCTCGGAAGTAAGTAGTTGCCATATATAAATAGTTTCCAATAGCAGCCAAGCTATTATTTCCGTTCTGCACCTGCGCTCCCAAAGAGATAGATTCCGGAGACAGATCAGCTAACGAATGTACCTCTTTCTTGCCTACATACACTAGTTGCCCTTCTTCTATACCACGAGGCATAATAAACTCCGGACAAGTAAAAACGGCACTGCTGGGATTTGCATCGTCGATGCTTTCAACAGTGAAGACATTCAGAATTTCACGGTCATCGGCAAAAGTCTTGGTATAATTAAAATAGACCTTATCACCCTGCTCCCACCGTGTCTTCACGCTCCCACTTTCCCCTTCCGTACCGGTAGCTCGGGTCAATGCTCCCAGTGAAAGCATCATACTTACCGATTCGCTGTCGGTAGTCTGCGGCGGCACGTTGGTAGTAGGTTCATCGTCACTACTGCATCCCAAGAATACCAGCATGAAAGCTGCCATTGCTACGAATTGCAAGTAGGTAATTCTTATACTCATAGTATTGAAATCTTATTAGTATATAATCTCATTAAAAAGCTTCTTCATCGGAATCATCAATACCCGGAACTTCCACTTCTGTATCACCATCACCTGACGGAACATCAGGTTTTGTCGTAGTCAAATATATTTTATTGATAACAAGTTTGTTTTCTTCACCACCAAATCCCCAAAAGCAAGCAATACGGATATTGGATTTATCTATCTTCCGTCCAAGCGATGTGACAGTTCCGGCATCATCATTCACAGCCTCCTGATTATTTAAATCAAAAATAGCCTTGGGAGCATCTATCGTTGTTTGAGATTGAGCTCCTCCCCAGAATCCACCGTCATCAAAAAAACGGAGCTGTGTTCCTTTTCCTGAACCGGTAGTACTTTCAAGCACTAAATAATTATAAGCGGATAAGTTCAAAGGAGAATTTTCAAAATTCCATCCACTTGCACCAAAAGCTCCTGTTATAATGGTCTTTGTCGCTTCATCAACACTGCCTTCGCCTGCATAATCAATAAAATAGCTTGACAATAACGGGAAGTAATCACCTGTAGTAAAAGTTACCGGAGCATTATACCGTTTTCCTCCTGCTAACAACTTAGCTGAAGTAGTAGCCTTAACCAATGAATTTCCCAAACCATCTTTTGTACTGAAAATCCAACGATCACTTGTCCCCATCGCCTCTCCTGTCATGCAAACAACGATATTGGCTACAATCTGTGAATTTTCATCCCAGGCAAATGTATTCTTAATAATAATCGTATTGTCGGTAGTACCGGCCAATTTCACGTTACTCTGTAATTGCATTGTTATTTCAGCAGGTGCATAATTATTATCTCCCCACGCAATATCACTCTTAGCAATCACCACTTTCATCACAGCATTCGCGTGCACCAAGGTAGTAGTGAGGTTCTTTACATCTTCTTCGGAAGTTGCGGAAAGAGCTTCTGTTTCCAGATAGATATTTTTTGCAATATCCTCTATTTTTCCACTTTGCTCACCTAAGGCTTGTACATTCTTATCCAAATCAGTCTTAGCAGCTACAGCGCCCGAAGTATAAATGAGTTTCACTTTCGTAGTTCCTTCCGGGAAAGCGAAATCATCGCAGATGAAAGTTGCTTTTGAAGCACCACTCTCCGAAAGGGCGGTTGCTACAAACGTATAATACGTATCCGCCCAAGTAGCACCATTATCCGTACTAGTCAACATATACAATTTATCACCAACTTCCCATTCCAGTTTAATACCATTAGCTGCTTCAGAACTAGACATACGAGTTTGTGCCCCACCACCGATGGATGCGCTAATAGCCAATGGATGCCCTTTCACTACAGGAGCTATAGTTTCAGGTACATTCGTTTGTTCCGAAAAATTCTCGTCATTACTACAAGCGGTGAAAACAAGCATAATAGCAGCTATCGCTGTACAATGCAAAAAGGACTTATTGTTTCTCATGATAATAAAGTATTAATATTTAAATGATTAATAAAGCTTTTATATTCGTTTAAAACGGAAATAATCTACATCGACATATCCGCCAAGCAGCTCTGTCGCATAATTGAAAATAGCAAAACGATTGCCTACAAAGTTCTTCAAATCATAAGTCATCGTCATATCGTTGCCTATTTTTACCCAAACATTATTTTTTAAGGAATAGTAGAAACTAGCTTGGTTTGTCTCGAAATTTGCAATTACTTTCAGACATACTGTGGTTTGATCGATTTCTAAAGAAGCACGTTCTGTCATACTTCCATCCTGAACGCCATCGCTCATAAAAAGATAGTATTTTCCATTCACCTTCTTTACGCCAACTAATCCCGACTGATATTGCATCATAGACAATCCTGCATAATCACCGTTCTTCATATTTGCACAATCGAGTGAGATTTCACCTCGGCAGGCGGGTCCCATCGTACGGCAAGTCAAAGTATTGCGGGCATGAAAATAATCACTGGCTTTTTGTCCGGTAGTCAGACGCATATACCCTTTGCGGGCTGCCAGACTCCATTTATCCGGTAGAGGATTGTGGTTCCATTGCCAAATCAGGTCCAACTGATCGGTATCAAACTCATCGCTCTTCACCACCGTCGAAGTGCTGAAGCGGTTGCTTTGTACCGGTGCGGGAACTTCTGCTTCTATCTCTCCCTCTTCATTACCGAAAACAGGCCATTCATTTTCCCAACGGCACGGAGTGAGTACAGGACAACGGCCTACAGGCCCTAAATCGGTAAAGAATAATCCATACCATTTTCCATCAGGAGTATCAACAATACATCCCTGTGAGACTCCATCACCCACTCCTTCAATCGTACTACTTAGTACCATACGGGCAGTATAAGGTCCCTGAATATTATCAAACCGGACACAAACCACTGAGCGCACTCCACCACTTGGCCAACACATCATAAACAGATAATATTTACCATTTACCTTGCGTACCTGGTAGCCTTCACCTTCATAACTACCGGTATTAAACTTATATTCCGTGCCACTAATCGACAAATCACTATTCAACTGAGTGATCGTTTCACCATGAGCAGCAAAAATATATGCCTTGTCATCATCGTCAAAGAAGAGTGACGCATCATAGAAAAGTCTATCAAACTTCTGTTCTATCGTCCAAGGACCGGCAGGGTTGGTAGCTGAAGATATATAAGAACAAGTGTTAGTACCAAATCCGTATGTATTCCACAAACAATAGAATTTTCCATTATGATAAGCCAACGAAGATGCCCATGAACCTTGCGAGTAGATTTCGTCACGGCCAATAGCTGCATCGTACTCGAAGTTAGCAGCAGAAGAACCTTCTAACTTATCAAACACATAACCTACAATTTCCCAACCAACCAAATCTGTGCTATGCAGAATAGGAGCTCCCGGAACCAGATGCATGGAAGTGGATACCATATAGTAATCACTTCCTGCACGAACTACAGACACGTCAGGAATATCAGAATAAATCAAGGGATTGTTGAACTTCACTGTATTTCCATCCAATTCATCCAATGGGATAGGGTCTGTGAACGGCTCTTCAGGGTCTTCCCCCATCGTGTCGTTTGTACATGCCCCCAAAGACAAGCCCAATAACCATACAGTAAAAACAGTATATAGAATCTTTTTCATATCATACAATGGATTATAGTGTTTCATATTCATTCTTTATTGGTAGCATATACTTTATTCACATAGATAGATTCACCCTGATTTCCATACGACCAGAAGCCAACGATATTGACTTTCGTCATATCCAATTTACGGCTATTATCACCAGCAGTCATCCATGTTTTAGTAAGATCGATTTTCAGATGATTATTCTGCACATTTTCCGCCAGAGAGATTTCTACAGCTCCACCCCAATACCCTGTATCGAACAATCGGAAACTCCAGGCATTCTTTGTATACTCCGAACCTTCTCCTAATTCCACTATCAGATAATGATATTTACTCAAATCCCAAAAGGCTTCCTCATGTTCCAGTGACCAACCACCAAAACCAAATATCGCAGTTTGCAATTCATGAGTTATCGGATCAAAAGTACCCGGTGCATCATTATCACCTTTAAAAACATTAGGATTCAAGTCTCCTAAGGAGAATACTAAATCTTCAGCAGAAGGATCATCCGGGTCCGGTTCTTCAGGGTCGGGAGTATCACTTCCGCCGGGTGGAGTATAGGTATCAGTCGGCTTCTCATCTGCAACATATACACGATTCAGAACAACCGCATTCTCTTTTCCACCATTCGTCCAAAAACCAATAATATAAAGATGCGAAGGATCAACGGACACTCCTGTTTCTGTTTTCATACTCCTCAAGTCTACAATCAACCGATAATCATTAACCTGATAAGTAGCCGGCTGTCCCCAATAATTGTTTTCTCCAAATATTTTCAACAAACTGTTACCATTAACATTGGTTCCCTTACATAATTCTATTATCAGATAATTAGAGGCTGATAAATCAATACCATTCTGGTACTCCCATCCACCAAAGCCCCACTGTGCAGTGATTAAAGTATGAGAATCCTTATCGTAAGAAGCAACCTTATCCGGATCCCAAATATGAGGATTAATAGCATCCAAAGAGAAACTGGAAGAAACCACATGGACTACCACACTCTTTTCCACGTCTTTATATGTGTAAGTAATCACGACATCAGCCTCTCCATTACACAGTGCCGTTAGTTTGCCAGCTTCTGCCCGAATCACATTTGGTTTGGAACTATTAAATTCACATTTTGATGTCACTAAATCTGTAGTTCCATCACTAAATGATGCTTGTACTAATAAATATTTCTCCGAACCGTATCCAACAGACAGTTCTCCATTAGTAACATCTTTCACAGACAAGCCAGTCAAGTTACCATGATCCACAACATCTGCATACTCTTCAAACCAATGATATATCGGCCACGGACATGCTTCAGGGTCATTTAAGAAAGTATATTCACCCGGTGTACCTGCCTCATCCTTGAACTGCATCAAGAGTTCCTGTCCGGTGAAAAGCAACCATGATACATTACCACTATTATCAGCGATATACTTAAAGTTCGCTCCGAAACCTTCTGCACCAGCCGTACCGGTAATTCCTTTACCCCAAGAACTATTGTATTTAGAGAGTGCCCAGTCCATTTCAGTCACCATAATCGGTGCAATATCGGTTACCGGCTTCACTTGTTTGTCCCATCCTTGTTGGAATGTAGTATATCCACCTCCGGTAGAAGTACCGATTCCTTCCCCACTGTCCGCTTCGGCATCACTACCGTACCAACCACAATAACAGTGAACTGCATATCCTAAGTTACTTCCTTCTACCTTGTATTTAGCGCAGCCACCATATAGAGACTGATAGCCCAAGCCAGGCAACCAAAGCACATTATTACAACCATTCTCTCTGATTACATCGACAATCGGTTGCAGGAATAGCTTCAACGCTTCAAATTGTCCATCTGTAGAAGCTCCTGTCGCTCCATCCGTACCAACAATATTCACCGGTTCGTTAGCTATTTCAAACATAATGCCCGGATTGTTCTTAATCTTCGGATGATTGGAAACAGAGTCCCACACCTGAATCAGGAATTTGTTGTATTTATCGTCTACGGCAATGGTTTCCGGACATACTCCGGGAGGACGCATCACTACATAGCAACCACGTTCGATAGCATATTCCGCCATCGGGATAAATACCAGATTGAGGTATTTCATAAAATTGTCGACATTGAAAGTCTTGTAAGCCACATTCTCTGCAGAATAATTGCCACAGCTCCAGTAAGGATCCATGTGCTGACGAACGAAGTTTACTTTCCAGCCGGCCGCCAAAACACCGTCAAAACATTTCTGATTATATTGCAAACAGGCGTCTACATCATAGTTGCTCCATGCGCTATTATTAAAGTACGGACTAAAAGTCTGTGCAAAGCCATGAAGATTGACTGTTTCACCGGCAGCATTCTTCAGATAGCGTCCCTCTACGTGCAAAGCAGACAAATCAACTGCATCGAAAGAGGACGGGGTGTCGATTTTCGGGGCCTCCAGATACATGTCCCGGAAGTTGTCTGTGCAAGCAGTAAAAAACAATGCTGCTGCCGACAGGATAGTTGAAATAATAATATTGTGTTTCATAATCCTTAGTTTTTTTATTTAAGTTCCGGAGTAAAGGTTTCCATAACCACGCCTCTATTCCGCACTACAAGCGTGTCGAGCGTGTGACAAGTGAGCTGCGGAAGTTCTACCGTATAGTTCAGATAAAGGACGTTTCGGTCTTCATTACCCCAACTATTCTTATCCCCTTTCTCTACAAACTTGCCGGTTCCACTAATCTGATAATCGTCGGGATTGGCAGAAGTGAGATTACAGTTTCCTGTTTCATCAAACGTGATGACAGCGGTATATGGAATATTGGTCCCCGCTTCATCTTTCGCATTGAGTTCCATCTTCACGGAACGATACGCACTGGTAGTCAAGTTCACCAGTTCATCAGACTCCACATAAGTAGCATGACGAATGTTGGTTTTGGTCAGACTTTCGTGTCCGCTCTTTCCTACCATATTATCCAGCCCTCTCCGGAGATAAGTGGCATGCCATGGGTTTATGTATTTCACACAATAAAGAATGTAATCTTTCGGCTGTGTATTCCAGTCGCTCTCCACCAACCGATTCGAATCCTCCGAAACAGGTTTACCACGTAAGATGGTATCGGCACCTTCCACATGTGTCATACGCAGAGGAATGACATAACAGTTTTCTATGGCATGCGAATCATTGAAGAAATCCTGAGTAAATTCGACTGTCACACCCCCTCTGTCTTTTCCTTTAGGTATTTCAAGCTGGTCGGACGATAACTTATAATAAGTGGTCGGCATCGGATATATCTTCTGAGTAGTACCCTTGAAATAGAACCCGTCCACCATCGTATTGTCTACCGTAAAGCGTATCACAATATCATTCGGATTGGAATAACCTCCACCCGTAGTTGCCTTAATTTCGCACTTATGCTCATTATCTATCGTGTTATCGACCTGGGAGTCTTCCCCCAAAACGAGAGTGCGAACCGGATACTGATAGGCAAAGTAAACCGTACGGTAATCATAATCAGGAAATTCCTGGTCACCGTTCTCACAGGCGGTCAATGCGAATGTCAGTGCAGCAAGTATATATTTATATCGTTTCATAATCTTCTGTATTTACCAACCTTTATTTTGTTTCAAATTGTCCCATTTTAATATTTCACTGTAAGGTATCGGGCCGTAGTACATATAATCTTTGTAACTGCGAACCTCTACATTAGGATAGGTCTGCACTTGATTCACTTTATTGGTACCAACGGCAGTCTCTGCTAATTTAGTTAATGACACTTTCCAACGACGTAAATCCCAAAAGCGGAATCCTTCGAAACAGAGTTCCAGACGGCGTTCATTGCGAATCAATTCACGCATCAGTTCCTGGTTCCGGGCACATTCTTCCAGATAAGGATCCCCATTGGTAGTGCCTACCCCGGCACGGTTACGGATTGCTTTAATGACATCATAAGCGGAATAACTGTGTGTTCCCTTGCCGGTAGGTCCCCATGCTTCATTGGCAGCTTCGGCGTAGTTCAGGAACATTTCCGTATATCGGATATGTGGTATATAGTGTTTTTGAGTGGTAAGATACAACGGATTCAGGTTAACATCCATACGAAGCAGCTTACGCATATAGTATCCGGTACGTGTAGAAGTCTCCGTTTGGTTCACACAGTCATTGCTTGTAGTTCCCAATGTATTGATAACACTGTTGGATGCTCCCATCTTGTCACCGTCAGCAACGATATAGAGTGCCAGACGCGGGTCACGTCCGGTTGCCGGATTCGCACTGTCATATCCGCTGCGTCCATCCGAAACAGGATAACCATTCTTCATTGGGAATGCATTCACCAGGTTCTGTGTGGGATTTACACGTCCCTTTCCATAAAGCGTTGGCGGATAGTTATTTTCCTCCAGGTCGCGCCCCTGACTGATGCCCGAACGCCACAATATTTCACGGGGATTGTTACCTTCGCCCAAACCATCTATTTCAGAAGTATTGCTATACCAGGTATTTCCATTTGAAGAAAGTCCACTCACCCCGTTGATACGATCCAGCACTACTGCAGAAGCATCAGCCGCCGCCTCCCATTTGGACGTTTCATTCTTGGTATTGAATGCCTGACTGGCAGCCAGAAGAGCTGCGCGCGACCGCATTCCTTCAATAATACGTCTCGTCATACGCTGACGGGAATAATCACCGAATACACGATTGTAGTTGTCCAGACTTATTCCGTCATACTTGTCCGGAACGGCTGTTGCCTTTTCAAAATCAAGCGGTAACAGTTCTTCCGCCTTTGTAAAGTCGTCATACATCTGTGTCATACACTCATCGAAAGTAGAGCGTGCGAGGTTATGATTGCTTTCCGGAGTCTGACTTTCCGTATAGATAGGTACTCCCATCATTCTTCCATCGGCAGTGGGACCGGCATGCCCCTGCAACAAATAGTACATGAACAGACCGCGTAAGGCATAAGCCTCTCCTTTGGTACGGTCGTTGAACATTCTGCGCAAGTCCTCACTGCTATCCCACTTCACGCGATCGCTCTCTTCCAACATGATATTCATATATTGGATAGCCGTGAAACATTCCCATCTGGTCACCGCATTCACATTGGAAGTCCACTCACCGGTAGCCATCTTGCGATAACCATTACTTACCTCATTACTCACAGCATCATCAGTAGCTACATCGTTGAAGCTCCAACTGCCTGTAGGTATACGAGTATAACCATTCAGCAGAATACCCAGTGCATAATTGGCCTCTTCATACATATCTTCTTTCTCACGATAGTTTTCCTTGGCCGGATCCCATAAATCGTCACAGCCGGTCAGCAAAGCCAATAAAGCGGAAAACAGGATTATTTTTTTCATATTCTTTCTCATGATTCGTTAGAATTGAATTTTAGCACCCAAATTATAAACACGACATTGGGGCGTACCACCGATACTCATCTCCATCAATTTTCGTTCACCGGAAAGGGTCAGCAAATTTTCACCACTGACATACACTTTCACTGCACGAACCCATGTATTACCCAAATACCTGGTCGGCAAATCGTAGGTGAGTTGCACTTTCGCCAAGTCGAAACGATCGGCTTTATATAGCCAGAAGTCACTGCTGCGGAAGTTGTTGGAACCGCTTAGAGTCGTCAGACGTGGGTAGGTAGCGGTACGGGCAGTTTCAAATGTCCACCGGTTCAACACCTCTTCGGAATACTTACGGTCGCCATACACCCAATAATAAGAACTATCTTTCATTCCATACGCGCCTTTGCTACCCGCTCCACGTAAGAAAAGTGTCCAGCCTTTCCAGTTGGCGGTAATATTGATACCGTAAGAGAACGGAGCGCCGCTCCATCCTGCACGTCCCAAATAAACTTCGTCCTTATCGTCGATAATGCCGTCTCCATTCTGATCCACATAGCGGATATCACCCGGCTTCACTTCTCCAAAAGAGGAAGTAGCACCGGCACGGTCAATGTCCTCCTGACAATGGTAAAGACCATCGCTCACCAATCCCCAAAGTCCGTCGAGCGGTTTACCGATGCGGCTCCGATAGTCATCTTCGTAATTCTCGTCACGCTTAATGGCTTTCGTACTCAACACGTTACCGGTCAAGCCTACTGTCAGGTTTACTTTACCCACTCTCTGGTTATAGTTTACAGAGAAATCCCAGCCCGAACGCTGATCTTCATTATTATTCACGTAAGGGATAAACGAAGTGGTGGGCCATCCTGTAGAGAACCAACTCGGATATTGCGTACCCAGCAGTACAGGGATACCTGTCGTACGGTTGTAGAAGTAGTTCAGATTCACACCAATCTTCCCATTGAAGAAACTGCCATCCAAACCGATACTGAACTCTTTACGTTTCACGAAACCCAGATCAGGATTGTCGCCACGACGGGCATCCGTACTCTGAATAGTCGAAGCACCGTCTTTCCAACCATACCAGGCACCATTTGTCTGCGTATAATATCCCTGATACATATAGTAATCTGTAAAGTCCAGATCGGTATGCAAAATACCGGCACTCGCTGTCAACTTCAGTTCGTTCACAATCGAAGAGTCTTTCAGCCAATCTTCCTGACTAAGACGCCAGCCTAAAGAAACGGTCGGTGAAAACGCATTCCGCTTTTTCGGAGCCATCTTGGCAGAGTGTACGGCAGCGCTTGTAAAGTCTACATAATATTTATGACCATAGTTGTAAGCTAGTTGCAACCCCAGGTTGGCATTGCTTACCTTATGATACTGCCCGTTGTCAGTACGTTGATAACCGGATGCCAATAAGACAGCATTCAGGTTATGCACACGGGCAAAAGTACGATTGTAATTGAACTGGGCAGAAAATGCCAACGTCTGTTGATACCAGCTCCCACTCACGTTCTGAGTGCCACTGGTACGGTCTTCGCCGTATTTAGTTACTTTATCGAGTACATTCACTCCGTTGTAGGTATACCAAATAGGTTCATATACGGAATAGGTATTAGAATAAGACTCATCATAGCCGGAAGAGTAGTCGATGGAGAAACGAGTCTGAAAACTCAATCCTTTTATCCATTTCGCCATATCGAAATCCAGTCCTACCGTCATTTCAAACTGACGGGTAGTGCCCACATGATAGCCACCGGCATAAATATCAGCAAAGGGATTCGTCTGATCCTGCTGGCTACCTCCCAGAAGATACTTACCATCAATCAAATGACTACTGTTTTGTATCGCTGTTTGCAAGTCGCTATTGTTATCTATCGAGCTAATCGGTATCAGCGGTGAAAAACGGTTAGGGCGCAAGGTAGAAGCCTGTAACCAATAATTTCCATTGGCATACCGGTTGGTTGTCAATATGGCACTGGCATCTACAAGGGCGGAAAGAATGTCGTTAAACTTGAAGTCAACATTACCACGTGCATTGAACCGCAAGGTATGTTCATTCTTGCCCTCACCAAAATTCAGGAGAGAATTCTGATAATCCAATCCTATATTCGTGTAGAAACGGGCACGTTCGGAACCACCGCTGACTTCTGCCGTCACATCTGAATGATTATAAGCCTTTTTCAGATAGTCGTCACTATAGAAATCAATATTCGGATAGCGGTACCCGTCTTTTGCCAGATAGGAATTCTGAATTTGCTGTCCGGTATAAAGTTCATCCAAACCGTCATTACGAAGCGCCTCATTATAAAGGGTCATATACTCCCAAGAGCTAAGGTACTGCGGATAACTTTTCGGTACACAAAGACGGGTATTCGCCTGTATATTGATAGATCGCTGATCTGCCTTTCCACGTTTGGTGGTAATCATAATGACCCCTCTGGCACCACGGCTACCATAAAGAGCTACGGCATTAGCACTCTTCAGAAAGGTTACGCTTTCCACCTCACCGGCTCTGACATCTGCCCCCGCATCACGAGGTACACCATCAATCAACACCAAAGCACCCTGTCCCCAAATATTTCCATTGTATCCTCCTATCAGTGACTGTGCACCGTCAAGAACATATGTATTATAATCTTTCTCCAACAAACCACTAATGCTATAAGAAGAGATGCCACCCTGCAAATCCTGCTTTTCCACCTTGCGGAAAGCTACATTCACCCACTCGGGGCGGATAGTCAGGGTATCCATATCTTCCGCCTCCGGCATTTGCGCCTTGGCAGGGGTTGTTGCCACAGCCGCTATAAGGAGAAGAAGGAATCTATACGCTGTATATTTCATGTTATTATACAATTTATATTGATGAAATGATTACCATCCTGGGTTTTGGTCAAACTCCAGATAAATATTAGTATCCACACGTTTCAAAGGCAACCAGTAGTGTTTACTGTTGAATTTGCGTTCGACAACGACACGTTCGGTCAGATTGAGCACCGTGTTATGTTCAGGGTCACTGGTACTGAAATCAGCGCTGCGGTCGAAGTCAATGGCTGTCTTAATGGTATAAGGATACTCGATCAGCAGAAACCAGCGACGCAAATCATTGAAGCGGTGTCCTTCATAAGCCAATTCTACCGCACGTTCACGACGCACTTCACTCATAAATGTCTCGGTAGAGGTAAGGTATTTAGCTGCTACATGCCCCACACCTGCCCTGTCGCGAATATAATTGATGGCATCCACCGCCGTTTTACCAAATCCGGGAACAGAAGCGGACGGACTACCGTAGCCATTTGCCACAGCTTCCGCATACATCAAATAAATATCTGCCAACCGCATATAGCTAATGATAATATGATGACTTTTCTCCTGTCCACGGTCATCATTATTTGTTGTGTTGGGCACAAACTTATACATCAGATATCCTGTCCGGCTACCCGTATAATCATCCCGATAACTTCCATTCGTATAAAGATTGGCATAACGGTGCTTTTCACGTGTGGAGCTAGCCCCCTGAATGCATTGCACGCCATCATATACGATGTCATGATAAAAACGGGGATCGCGGTTTTGCCAGGGATGACGCGGGTCATAACCACTTTCTGCATCCGCTTTGGTACAGTCAGGAATAGGAAGTCCATTCGCCATGCCGTAGTAATTCACATAGTTTGCCGTAGGGCAGAACATATTGCTCGCACCATCCAGCAATACACCGGGCGTATATTGATTACTCTGGCTCCAATAGGTTCCCCAAGCTTCATGAACGGGAGGCATAAAAATAGCTTCCGTTCCACCGGGAATCTTATAACCCTGATTCAAAGTGTAGAAAATACTGGAGTATTCACTGAAATCCACCAAACTATAATTACCCTTACCACCTTCTTCCCTGCAACAGGAAAGCATTTCTGCAAATGTCTCGGCAGCTTTCTTACAATACTCCTGATTGTAAGTCTTCTCACCCGTACTTTCGTAATTCATCAGCGGACTGCCTGCCCAAAGATAATTCTTGCCCAGGAATCCCAATGCCATGATTTTATTGATCCTCTGGCGGTTCTTTCCAATCGTATTTTGACCGGGAGTCGTATCATCCCAATCCGTAGGAAGCAGCAAGGCGGCACGTTTCAAATCCTCTGCTACCTTATCAGCACATTCCTGATAACTCAAACGAGGCAACTGAACAGAAGTCGAACTACTGCTCAACACATGATCGATATAAGGTAATCCTCCGAAATACTGCATCAACATGAAATGGAACCAGCCGCGAAAGAAGTAAAGTTGCCCGGCTATCAGATTATATTCTTCAGTGGTACAATCCTTCATATCATTGAGATGCTGCAAACCGATATTCGCCTTACGGATGCCATACCACATCAAAGGCCACATACGTTTTTCCATACGGCTTGTATTCGTCGTTGTACCCGTGCCATCCATCCAACAGGCTCCCCAACCGTCATTTTCTTTCTGCCATCCCCAAAAGTCACCGTTATCAATCTTATAACCCATAAACCAGGTAGAACCGGCTACAATCAATTCATCTTCGCCCCAGTTATAGTCAGATTGCCAATAAGCACAATTCATAGGAGGGATACAATAATATAATTCCTCTGTAAATCCCTGGAAATTATAGAAGTTCTTATAAAACAGATCAGCACTGACTATGGAATCTTCCGAACGGTCCAGATAAGCGGTACAGGACGAAAAACCTATCCCCACCGTCAGAAATGCGGCACTGCAAAGAATCTTTCTTATTGTTGTTTTCATCTTCATCATGTTTAAAGCGTAATTTTAAGACCCAGATTAAATCGTTTCACCGTAGGATATGCTCCTTGTGATGCCCATCCCGTAGCAGCAGAATTAGATTCACGGTCATCCGGCATCCGGCTCCAGAACCATAGATTGTTTCCATTCAGATAGAGACGTAAGGAACGTACTCCCCATTTCTTCATTCTGTTGCCGGTAAAGGTATAGGCAACCTCCGCATTCTTCAAACGAATATAAGAACCATCGTACATATAGCGTGTACCATTCGTCATACCGTCAATCGAAGATGACCAGCGGGGCAACGAAGTATCGGCATTCTGATTATCGGGACTCCAATAGCTACCCTGTTCGTATGCGTTATCCAGCTTACCGCTAAAGCTGGTAAGCACTACCTGACGGGTAACATTAGTCACACCATAGAACTGTACAAAGCAACTGAGCCCTTTCCAATCGAAACCGATGGTGGCATTATAGGTGTTTTGCGGAGTACCGCTATAGCCGTAAGGCACATTATCATTCGTATCAATGATGCCGTCTCCGTTATAATCCACAAGAGATTGATCCCCCGGCAACTTCTGGTTATCGGTAGTATTCAGCTGTGTGCTGGAATATACATCATCCCAACTGTTCATATACCCGTTGCCGATGTAAGAGTAGGCTTGTCCGATAGATTTGCCTTCCTGTTTCTGATACCAGGGGAGCAATGCAGCATCGTCACGTTCCAGAATTTTGTCTTTCGCATGCGTCATGTTCAAATCCGTCCATACACGCCAGTCCTTACCAATTTTTTTGTTTATCTTCAGCGTGATCTCATAACCGGTAGAACGTACTTTACCTAAATTCGCCCACGGAGCGGTCATACCATAGAAAGAGGGAATAGCACGGGCTGTACCATTAATCAGAATATCCGAACGGACATTGCGAAATACATCCACCGTACCCGTAAGCAGTCCGGACAGGAAGCCGAAATCCACACCCATATTCAGTTTGGTAGCAGTCTCCCAATGGATATTGGTATTTCCCATCACTGTAGGACGATACCAGGTATAAGGACTTACGTCATCGGCTGTATTGCCTAAATGAGCCACTCCCTCATACGCCCATTGGCTCATGTATAGCCAGCGTGCACCTATATTATCATCACCAATCTTACCATACGACGCACGCACTTTCAGCATATCCAGGAATTTGAGTCGCTTCATAAACTTCTCTTCGCTTATCATCCAACCGATAGCACCGGATGGGAAAAAGGCAAAACGATTCTCACTGGAGAATTTTTCGGAACCGTTGTACGCACCATTCACTTCGAGGAAATAACGTTGTGCATAGTTATAAGTGGCACGGAATGCCCAGTCTTCCCTGTAATGAGGTATTTCACTACCCGTTGCATATTTTTCCCGGCTGAACAGCCCCATTGCAGTGATATCGTGCTGACCGAACTTACGCGCCCAATTCAATTGCATCTGGTAGTAAATACGTCGGTAAGTAGCGTTATTATCCATTTCTCCACCACTCGTTGTCCATTTCTTGCTTTCCTGAAACTCGAATTGAGTATTGGCATCGGTCACCCGTTTGTAGTATACTTCCCCGGTCTTCGGATCAATATATTTGGCTTGCGCATTATTATTTAGGTCGTTTACACCGCGTTTACGTTCTATAAACGTATTGTCCAAAGAGAATAGTCCACGTACAGTAAGTCCTTTGACAAGCATTCCTAAGTCTTGTTCCAGCGTAAAGTCTGTATTGATGCGGGTGGTAGTGCGTTCTTCGGCCCCGCTTAAAGCTACGGACATCACAGAGTTCGATGCTCCCACCTCATCCTTTGAGTAATAGCCGAAAGAACCGTCACTATAAATAGGAAGCATAGCATCCGGGGGCGTACCGTAAGCGGAAATCCATGCACTATAATCTGTGTCACTATAATCCCACGGAGTCTTTCTTACGCCGTAAGAACCCGAAAGATTGACTTTGAATACAGTTGTTTTAGTCAAGTTGAAGTCGAGGTTGGAACGTCCGTTGATACGGTTGTAGCCAAATCCTGCCTGATAGCCACGACTATTGTCGTACTCACGAAACAAGTCACCCTCGTTCAGGAAATCGACAGAGGCAAAATACTTCACGAAAGAAGTACCACCCGAAAGGTTCACATTGGCATTATAGCTCATCGCATAATCTTTGAACAATGCGTCCACCCAATCCACATTCGGATAGCGTTCGGATTCTTCCAGATTGGCAGGATTGCGGTATTTATTCAGAATATCCTGTGGAGTATAGTCACTCCAGGATTCGGAAGACAATCCCAATTCACGTTCTATGACACGATTGCGCAATGAAAGTGCATCATAAGAATCTTTTTTGCCTGGTAGACGTGAGGGTACTTTTGCCGTCATATTCACATTAATATCCACAACGGCAGCACCTTCCTGTCCGCGTTTTGTCGTAATCAGGATTACACCATTTGCTCCTTTCACACCATATACAGCAGTGGCAGAAGCATCCTTCAATACAGAAATAGACTGCACGGAACCGATATCTACCGAAGTTATCGGACGCTCGATGCCATCCACCAGTATCAGAGGCGAACTACTGTTCCATGAACTGACACCCCGGATCACAATTTCCGGATCTTCTTCACCTGGCATACCGGTGGAGCTCATTGTAGAAACACCCGGCAAATTACCAGTCAAAGCCGCACCTACACTGGAAACACCGCCGGCACGTTCCAACACCTTACCGGTGGTTTGCGTGATAGCACCCACCACAGAGGCTTTCTTCTGTTGTCCGTAACCGACCACCACCACTTCTTCCAACTGCTCGGAATCACTGGCTAGCACAACTTTCAACATCTGGACTCCAGCAGTCACCTTACATTCTTTTGATTTCATTCCAATGTAGGAAACAACCAACGTTGAACCTACAGGCACTTGTATCATAAACTGTCCGTTTATGTCGGTTATAGTACCGACTACAGAGTTGCCTTTCAGAACGACATTCGCACCGATGACAGTTTCACCGGTTTCATCCACCACCACTCCCTTCACAGTCATAGTCTTCTGTGCTGTCGCTAACAAGCAACAGAAGGAGAAGAAGGAAAATAGAAGCAATCGTCTAATCTGATTTTTCATTTGATTTAAGATTTTATTTCACTCGTAATTAATTCAAGGTAATAAAGTCATTTTCTCTTTGTTGCATACATGCCGATAACGCTGCCTGTGAATCCACCGGCTTGTGCGGTAGATAGATAATGAGCATCTACGTTTTTGCAGAGAGAGTTCCATTGTCCGTTGCCTACGGAATAATAGAAGTCGTAGACAGTTCCTAAAGAAACGACTTTCAAGTCCGTCACATTGACATCGTTGGCAATGGGTTGCTCGGCCAATATATTGCTGCCTGTCTCTCCCACTTGCCATAAAGTAATACATTTACCATTTTTATTTCGATTGACACCCATAAAATACTGGTGTGTTTCGTCTTTGAACAACAGCAATCCGGCTGCTTCCTGCTCATCCGAAGGTTCAAACAGCATACGGGTAGTACATTCGTACTTATGATGCTGCATTCGGCGACTGATAAATGCAGGTGTATCTTTTTCCATAGAACTGACATCGGCACACTTCAAAGTCAGGTATCCCGGTGTTTGGGTTAGTGAATAGAGTTCGGTAGCAGGAGCACGTAATGTCATCCATCGCATATCAAGAATAGAATCATTGAAAGTTTCCACCTCTTCAAAGTTTCCAAAAGTTACTATACTGTCACATCTTACGCCTTCACGTTTCAACGTCAAAGGAATGAGGTCGTCGCCTTGGGTAAGGTAAGGGAAACCGTCATCGCTCCATTTCACCGGCATAAGGAAAGTCTCGCGTCCCAGATTCTCAAAACGGTTGTCTATGGGGCGGCAAGCCAGAAAGACTGCCCACCAATCACCTTCTACAGTTTGAATAAGATCGGCATGTCCGGCACAAGTTACCGGATTAGGACGTTCTGCCAAATGCCTTTGGGTAAGAATCGGATTGTTTTTCCATGGAGTAAACGGTCCCATCGGAGAATCTCCCCGGAAAATCACTTCCGAATGCCAACCTCCGGTTCCACCTTCGGCCGACATCAGAAAATACTTTCCGTTAATCTTATACATGTGGGGCCCTTCAATCCATATCGGGTTATCTTGAGGACACGCACCCTTATTAACCAATATCTTTCTATCTCCTATGGTTTTATCTGTTTTTACATCAAACTCCTGTATGCGAATGGTACGATGGCCATCATATTCTGCTTTATTTCCAGGTGCCTCATCGTTATTGATAACGTATGCCCGTCCGTCTTCATCAAAGAAAAAAGAAGGATCGATTCCCCCTACTTCGGGTAGCATGATGGGGTCTGACCAGGAACCGAACGGATCTTGGGTCTTGACAAAGAAATTGCCTGCACCAACATTGGTTGTCACCATATAGTAGGTTTTGTTCTTCGGATTATAAGATATAGCCGGAGCAAAGATCCCACCGTTCACTCCCTGTCCTTTCATATTCACCAATTGCGAGGGACGGTCGAGAATGTGCCCTACCTGCTTCCAGTTCACCAAATCGCGGCTATGGAAAAGAGGAACGCCGGGATAAAAAGTAAAGGTGGAAGTTACCAGGAAATAATCACCTTCCCCATTTGTACAGATACTGGGATCGGAATACCAACCCGGCAAAATCGGATTGTAGAAGTAACCGCCATCCGGCAGAGGATTGAACGCATAGAAATCATCCGAACCCTTGTAAGTAAAGTCATCGAACAAGGCTGTGGATTTCTCCATGACAGGAAGTCCCTTTACGGACGAACCGCATGACGCCATAAAACCGCCAAGCAAACAGGCTGACAACAGCGTAACGGAACATACCTTCAGGATTTGTTTTTTCTTCATTGTGCTTCGTTTTTTTTATTGTTTTTCATATTAATACTTTGTAATCAAAAGAATCCACATCGATATATCCACCCGTAGAGCGGGTAGCATAATTGAATATGGCAAACCTACTACCCATGAACATACGAGTATGGTCGAATGTCATCTTAATAGGCGAACCGACAGTTATCCATGTTTTTCCATCAAGACTATAAGAGAAACGGGCGTAATCCTGTCCAAGGGTAAAATCACCCTCTATACGCAAATAAACGTTTTCCTTTTTTAGAGGTATACGAGCCTGTTCGGTAATGTCTACACGACTAATGGCATGTTTCGGTTCTTCAAACACTGTATTCTGTTCACTCATCACAAGATACAGTTTTTTTCCATTCTTTTCGACAGTGAGTACACCGCTATCCCCATTAAAGGCAGATAATCCTGCACGGTCACCATCTTTCATGCCATTCAGGGACAGACTGATGGTACCCACACATTTCGGGCCCACCATACGTTGAGTCAGGGTATTGGGAGCAACAAACAGGTTATCTACTACACGAGACGTTTTCAGACGCAGAAATCCGGGACGGTCAGTCAGGCTCCACGCCTGTTCTACCGGGTTATGGTTCCATTGCCAATAGAGAGAAAGCCGGGAAGAAGAGAAATCATCCGAACCGCAAATGCCATTCATCGACATATAGGATAAGGCAGTATCATTCGGGATACGTCCGTTCTTATCACCCAACATAGGCCATCCGTCTTCCGTCCATGTGCAAGGCATGAGACATGGCACACGGCCTACCCCACCACGGTCTTGAAAAATAAGTCCATACCATTCACCGTTTTTACCATCTACAATACATCCTTGTCCAACGCCACCATAACCATCAAACTCGGTTTCCAAAATAACACGTTTTTCATAAGGTCCGGTAACGTTATCGGCACGGTAACATACTTCGCGACGTAGACGTCCGGGAATGCTCCAGTCCATTGAAATCATCAACAAATAATACTTACCATTATGTTTGATAACGGAACTGCCTTCCAGTAGACCTTGTTCGTCCGCATCGCGTTCGAAGATCTGCTGGTCAATACCGCCAGGAAGTATGTCCGTCAAATCGGATTTCAACTCTGTAAGATGTCCCGTAGCATGAAACATATATACGCGCCCGTTATCATCGAAAAACAGCGAACCGTCATGGAAATGCGGTGGGCGTGTAAGAAGTTTCCAGGGACCTGCCGGATCTGTTGCTGTATAGACAAAACCACGTCCGGGTTCCCCATTTGCCGAAAACCACACGTAGAACTGCCCCTTATGATAACGGATAGATGAGGCCCATTGTCCTTGTCCGTAAGCAGTACCATCCAATAAATCGTATCGGGAACCGTCATCAATACGGGGAAATACATAACTGATAATTTCCCATTGTTTCATATCCGGCGAACGCATGATAGGGGCTCCCGGCATAAGGTGCATAGTAGTTGAAATCATATAATAGTAATCGCCTGCACGACACACGGACATATCAGGTACATCTGCATAGAGAATGGGATTCCGATATTGTGCTTCAGCCGACAGCGGGAAGAACAGGGTAAGGAGAATATACAGCAAAATGTTTTTCATCTTTGTTTTTAGCATAATCATATCATCTTTTGTTAACTTGTCACTTTTTCCGGGATTGTTATTACACGTCACAAAATTAGGAAATGAAAGCATACGTACCACTCAAAAGTGCAACACCGTTTTTTAGTGATGCTACACAGTAGAGGAAAGTGTAACATCTATTTTTAATCATGTTACACACCCTGTCAGGGAATATTGTAGCGGCTTGTTATCTCTTGCGACACGTCATTCGTTTAAGAATCCTTTTATTGTGTCCGTTTATTGGATTGTATCATTGAAAACAACTATCTTTGCTACATAAATTCGGATACCGATCCTAAAACGAACTTAAACAGCAGATATGAGTCCAGCCGTTATATCTATTACTATTGTGGCATACTTTATAATCCTGTTCACTATCTCTTATATAGCAGGACGCAAAGCCGACAATGAAGGATTCTTTGTAGGAAACCGTAAATCAGCCTGGTATATCGTTGCCTTTGCCATGATCGGTTCCACCATTTCCGGAGTCACTTTCGTTTCCGTTCCGGGCATGGTACAGGCAAGCTGCTTTTCTTACCTGCAGATGGTGCTGGGATTCATAGTAGGACAAATTATCATTGCATTTGTACTCGTTCCTCTCTTTTATCGTATGAACCTGGTTTCCATTTATGAATATCTGGAGAACAGGTTCGGAAGCTCCTCCTACCAGACGGGGGCATGGTTCTTTTTTATTTCAAAGATGTTAGGGGCAGCCGTCCGGCTCTTTCTCGTATGTCTGACATTGCAGTTTCTTATCTTCGAACCTTTCCATCTTCCATTCCTGTTGAACGTGATCCTTACGGTATTTATCGTATGGCTTTACACTTTCCGCGGTGGAGTGAAATCATTGATATGGACGGATGTTCTAAAAACATTCTGCCTTGTAGTGTCGGTTGTACTTTGCATCTATTACATTGCTTCCAGTCTGCATCTGAATTTCAGTGGTCTGGTTAGTACGATTTCGGATAGTGACTTTTCCAAGACATTCTTTTTTGACGATGTCAATGACAAACGATATTTCTTCAAGCAATTCCTGGCAGGTGTATTCACCGTTATTGCCATGAACGGACTCGATCAGGATATGATGCAGCGCAATCTTAGCTGCAAGAACTTCCGGGACTCACAGAAGAATATGATTACCAGTGGAATCTCACAGTTCTTTGTTATTCTGCTTTTTCTGATGCTGGGAGTACTCCTATATACGTTTACAGCACAGCAAGGCATCGAGAATCCGGGAAAAAGCGACGAGTTGTTTCCGATGATCGCTACCGGAAATTATTTTCCCGGCATAGTCGGAATATTATTCATTATCGGACTGATAGCCTCCGCCTATTCTGCGGCAGGTTCTGCCTTGACGGCACTGACCACTTCTTTCACCGTAGATATTTTACATGCACAGAAAAAAGGAGATGCGGCACTTAGCAAGATACGCAAACATGTACATATCGGTATGGCAGTTGTGATGGGGGCAGTCATTTTCGTATTCAATCTGTTGAACAACACCAGTGTGATTGATGCGATTTACACACTGGCCAGTTATACGTATGGTCCTATCTTAGGGCTGTTCGCTTTCGGCATCTTCACCAAGAAACAAGTTTATGATAAATATATTCCGTTGGTAGCTATCGCTTCTCCTATTCTTTGCTATATCCTGCAAAGAAATTCGGAAGCATGGTTCAACGGTTACCAAATTAGTTACGAGTTACTGATAATTAACGCCTTGTTTACCTTTATCGGGCTTTGTTTACTGATTAAAAGACAAGACTAAGAAACATCGTGTACTCATACAGCTAAAAAAGAAAATAGAACAATGAAGACAACAATCAACTGTTTTCTTCCTTTCGGCAGACTGGAAGATACGATACAGACAGTTAAAAAATTACGTGCATCGGCACTGGTAGATCGGATTTATTTACTGACATCCCCCATTACGGAGGTCTGTATACCCGGGTGTGAGCTCATTCCTGTAGATAATATGCAATCCACACAGACGATGAAAGCTATTGTATCACATTCCAATAGTACCTATACCCTGTTTTGCACCAAACATACTGCATTAATCATGGGAATGTTTGCCCTCGAAAGAATGGTTGAGGTGATGGAGATAACCCATGCAGGCATGGTATATGCAGATCATTATCAACAGACGGACGACGTAAAAAAGGCAGCTCCCGTCATTGATTATCAATTCGGTAGCCTCCGGGATGATTTTGATTTCGGTTCGGTGCTACTGTTTGATACTGAGACTCTCAGGAAAGCCATAGGAAAAGTAACAGAAGAATATCAATATGCCGGTCTATACGATTTGCGACTCAGAATATCTCAAGAGAGCGAGCTGGTACATATCAATGAATATCTATACACAGAAGTAGAAAGCGACCAACGGAAAAGTGGCGAAAAGCAATTTGACTACGTAGATCCTAAGAACCGTCAGGTACAGATTGAAATGGAACAGGCATGTACCAATCACCTGAAAAGGCTTGGCGGACATTTACTCCCATACTTCAAGCCTGTAGACTTCTCATCTTCATCTTTCGAATATGAGGCTTCTGTCATTATCCCCGTACGCAATCGCATCCGTACCATCAAAGACGCTGTCTGCTCGGCTCTAAACCAGCAAACAACTTTTCCCTTCAATGTTATCGTTATCGACAATCATTCGACAGACGGAACCAGCGAAGTTCTCCGGGAATTAAGTGTAGACAAACGGTTGATTCATGTGATTCCCGAGAGGGATGATCTTGGTATCGGTGGCTGTTGGAACGTAGGTGTCCACCATGAAAAGTGCGGTAAATTTGCTGTCCAACTGGACAGCGATGACCTGTACAAAGATGAACAGACTCTTCAAATCATGGTCAATGCGTTCTACGAACAGAATTGCGCAATGGTTATCGGCACTTATAGGATGACGGATGTCAATATGAATGAAATTGCTCCTGGCATCATCGATCATAAAGAATGGACACCCCATAACGGACGAAACAACGCCTTGCGCATTAATGGCCTCGGAGCCCCAAGGGCATTTTATACTCCCATTCTCCGGAAAATCAAAGTACCGAACACCAGCTATGGAGAAGACTATGCACTTGGTTTAAGAATCTCACGTGATTACCAGATAGGACGGGTATACGATGTGGTCTATCTTTGCCGGCGATGGGAGGGAAATTCGGATGCTGCACTGCCTATTGAAAAGATTAATCAGAATAATCTATATAAAGACCGATTGCGTAGCTGGGAACTGCAACAAAGGATCCAGCAACAGAAAGATATGTCGAGTTCCCAAGCAACAATTCAACAGCTCATTGAAAATCAGGTTAATTCATGGGAACTAGCCAAAGAGAACTATCGTACACTGGAAGTGTATAGAAAGCAAATGAAAGAGATAAAGTTATACGATGAAAACGTTCACTTTTTCATGACGGCCCACGTATTCCATAACCCGAAGCGCATCCTTTCGGCTACTGCACAGACAGATGCCGCATCCATTCATGCTCGTCCTTGTTTCCTCTGTCAGAACAACCGCCCCAAGGAACAGGACTTTATCACCTATAAAGATTATCAGATACTGCTCAACCCTTATCCTATTTTCAACCCTCACCTGACAATTGCTGATAGCAGACATCTACCGCAATCCATTGCCGAACGCTTTGAAGATATGATAGACCTTGCAGATATTATGAGGGAGTATTTCATCATGTATAATGGTCCGGAATGTGGTGCCTCTGCTCCCGATCATGCTCATTTCCAAGCAACAGATAAGAATGAGTTTCTTGATGGTGCACAAGGATGGCTTGATTGGAGTGAAAAAAGGTTTATAAGCAATGATGGACTAGAAATTATTTACATAGATGAACCAGTCAGTGCAATCTATATCCAGACAACAGGCAAAAAAAATATGCTGCACACATTCAAGCAAATCTACGACATTCTTGCCACCGACAGTAACGGGAAAGAACCTATGATGAATATCCTTTCCTGGAACGGCACAGATGAACCCAAAGAGCTTCTTCCAGAGCTATATGACAAAGATGAAATAGAAGAACTGGCATTAAAATATAACTGTATGATCTTCCTACGCAGCAAGCATCGTCCGGATTGTTATTATGCGGAAGGAGACGAGCAGATTCTTATCAGCCCTGCCATTGCAGAAATGAATGGAGTATTTCCTGTAGTCCGTGAAGAAGATTTGCCTAAACTAACTCCCGAAAAGATATATGAAATCCGGCGGGAAGTATCTATATCCAAAGAAAAACTGCAAAAAATACTAGAACGTATTAAAGCTGTATTATGACTCAACCTCAAATAACAGTTGGTATCCTTTCCGGAAAAGAAATTGAATTTTCTTTTCCAGAAAGTTTTATCTCTTCCGACGGAACAGAAAGCTCCGGTATACAAAAGGCTATTTACTGGGATGGGAAGATTCATTGGCAAGGGAAAGAATATAATGAATTATCTTTCACCCCCCAACAAGGTGCACATGCTTTCTTTGAACTGAAAGATGTGACCATCGGAATCAACTTCCATTGGGAACGCAAAGAAGTCCAGAAATTCAAAGGGGAATTAAAGATCATCGTCGAAGGAGAACAACTAACCGCCATCAATGTGATTTCCATTGAAGAATACCTCACTAGCGTAATTTCATCAGAAATGAGTGCAACAGCTTCTTTAGAATTACTAAAAGCTCACGCCGTCATCTCCCGAAGCTGGTTACTTAATAAATTGAGAATTGAGAATGATAAATTAAAAAATACAATGCCGTCAAACAGCGCAGCCAATTCTCAATTTTCAATTCTCAATTCTCAATTTATAAAATGGTATGACCATGAAGCACATAAGGATTTTGATGTATGTGCCGACGATCATTGCCAACGTTATCAGGGAATTACACGAGCCTCAACACCACAAGCCATCGAAGCAGTCTCTGCCACGCGGGGGGAAGTACTGATGTATAAAGGAGCGATTTGTGATGCCCGTTTCTCTAAATGTTGTGGCGGAGCTTTTGAAGAGTTCCAAAATTGTTGGGAAAACGTTAAGCACCCTTATCTAATCAGACAACGGGATAGCAAGACTGAAAAACAACTTCCCGATTTGACCATAGAGGCGGAAGCTGATAAATGGATACGTACCTCGCCTGTTGCTTTCTGTAACACGCAGGATAAGAAAATCCTAAGTCAAGTATTAAACAACTACGATCAGGAAACAGCAGACTTCTATCGTTGGAAAGTCAGTTATTCGCAACAGGAGCTTTCAGAACTGATTCATCAACGTTCAGGGATTGATTTCGGACAAATCATTGATTTAATTCCTGTAGAACGGGGAACATCCGGACGTCTTGTCCGGCTAAAGATTGTAGGAACCTTACGGACACTCATCATTGGAAAAGAGTTGGAGATACGCCGTACTCTATCGACTTCCCATCTTTACAGTTCCGCTTTTGTAGTAGACAAGGAGTACGGAGATGAACTTCCTTCCCGATTTATCCTCACCGGAGCCGGCTGGGGACACGGAGTGGGACTTTGCCAAATCGGTGCCGCCGTGATGGGAGAACAAGGTTATAAGTATGAAGAAATACTATCCCACTATTACCCCGGTAGTACACTTGAAAAACAATATAAATAAAATCGAACGAATGCCATGACAACACCCACTATAAAAAGAAATCCCTGGAGTTGGATTCCAACCCTCTATTTTGCAGAAGGATTGCCTTATGTAGCGGTAATGACTATTGCCGTCATCATGTACAAACGTCTGGGATTATCCAATACCGAAATAGCCTTATACACTTCCTGGCTTTATCTTCCCTGGACTATCAAACCGTTATGGAGTCCATTCGTCGATCTGGTAAAAACGAAACGTTCCTGGATTATCGCCATGCAAGGGTTCATCGCCGCCGGATTTGCAGGCATCGCCTTTTTTATCCCAACGGCACATTACGTACAATTCACTCTTGCTTTCTTTTGGTTATTGGCATTCAGTTCGGCTACGCATGACATCGCAGCAGACGGTTTTTATATGCTCGGCCTCAACAACAAGGAACAATCTTTCTTTGTAGGCATCCGAAACACATTCTACCGACTCGCCAATATTTTCGGGCAAGGAATTCTCGTCATGCTGGCAGGATGGTTGGAAACCTCTCAAGGCAATATACCTCTGGCATGGAGCATCACTTTTTACCTCCTGGCCGGATTATTCCTGGCTCTTACTTTGTACCATCGCTTTATCCTCCCCCATCCCGATTCCGATGTCAAACGTCCCGGACTCACGGCAGGTAAGCTATTAGAAGACTTTCTCCTGACTTTTATCACTTTCTTCAAAAAGAAACACCTGGGTCTCATGTTCTTTTTCTTGCTCACCTACCGATTGGGAGAATCGCAGCTAGCCAAAATAGCTTCCCCCTTTCTATTGGATACCGCTGAAAAAGGAGGTCTGTCCCTATCTACGGCAACAGTCGGAATGATCTATGGAACCATAGGTGTCATAGCTTTGCTAATGGGAGGAATTATCAGCGGTTTTCTCGTTTCCCGTGACGGTTTCAAGAAGTGGATATTACCCATGGCATTAGCCATCAACATTCCCGACCTATTATATGTGTGGATGGCAGCCACTACTCCGGACAATACAATACTGATTGCCAGTTGCGTAGCCATCGAACAACTAGGGTATGGCTTCGGCTTTACCGCTTACATGCTTTACCTGATTTATATTGCGGAGGGTGAGCACAAAACTGCCCACTATGCCATCGGAACCGGATTCATGGCACTTGGAATGATGCTTCCGGGCATGCCGGCAGGATGGATACAGGAACATATCGGATATACTCATTTCTTTATATGGGTTTGTATCTGTACTCTGCCTGGTATTATTGCCGCACTAATGATTCGTAACCGGCTGGAAGATTCTTTTGGAAAGAAACAATGAACTTACTTACTGAATAACTTAACACATTAAAAAGATACATCAAGATATGATACTTATTGCAGATAGTGGTTCTACCAAGACCGACTGGTGTGTCATCCTCAACGGCACACCTATCAAACGGATTGGAACGAAAGGGCTTAACCCTTTCTTCCAGTCAGAAGAAGAAATTCAGCAAGAGCTGACACATTCCCTCCTGCCACAATTGCCGGAAGGGACCATCAATTCCGTTTACTTTTACGGTGCAGGTTGTACACCCGAAAAAGCTCCCGTTCTCCGCCGGGCGATAGCCGACAGTTTACCTGTTGTCGGAAATATCAAAGCCTACTCGGATATGTTGGCTGCTGCCCGTGGATTATGCGGCCATGAAGCAGGCATTGCCTGCGTTCTGGGAACAGGCTCCAACTCCTGTTTCTATGATGGAAAAGAGATTGTCAACAACATCTCTCCTTTAGGCTTTATCCTGGGAGACGAGGGAAGTGGAGCCGTCCTTGGCAAATTACTGGTGGGAGACATTCTGAAGAATCAACTTTCGCCTGCCATCAAAGAAGCATTTCTAAAACAATTCGACCTGACAGCTCCCGAAATCATCGACCGGGTTTACCGTCAGCCCTTCCCGAATCGTTTTCTGGCAAGTCTGTCACCTTTTATAGCGCAACATCTGGAAGAGCCGGGGATAAGACAATTAGTGCTTGGCAGTTTTATTGCTTTCTTCCGAAGAAACGTAATGCAATATGATTACACGCAGTATCCTATACACTTTATCGGATCAGTGGCTCACTGCTACAGGGAGATATTACAAGAAGCTGCACAAGAGACAGGAATCAGAATTGGAAAGATTCTGCAAAGTCCGATGGAGGGATTAATTTTATATCATACCGCTTCATCTCAATCCTTGTAATTTGTATTTTTAGTCAATCGCTATTACCAATATGCAGATAACCGAACAATCGTCGCTCTACGACAATTTAGAAAAGAAGTCCGTACGGGAAATATTAGAAGACATTAACCGGGAAGACCAAAAGGTAGCGTTAGCCGTTCAAAAAGCCATTCCACAAATCGAACTGCTCGTCAACCAGATTGTGCCCCGCATGAAACAGGGTGGACGTATCTTTTACATGGGCGCAGGTACCAGCGGCCGCTTGGGAGTGCTGGACGCTTCGGAGATACCACCGACATTCGGAATGCCTCCTACCTGGATTATCGGATTGATAGCCGGTGGAGATACCGCCCTGCGCAATCCGGTAGAAGGTGCCGAGGACGATATGAACCGGGGATGGGAAGAACTTACGGAATATCATATCAACCCCAAAGACACCGTGATTGGCATTGCTGCTTCGGGCACTACTCCTTATGTAATCGGTGCCTTGCGGGAAGCTCGCAAGTATGGCATTCTGACAGGTTGCATCACCAGCAATCCGGATTCTCCGATGGCGGCAGAAGCAGATGTCGCCATCGAAATGATTGTCGGTCCGGAATATGTCACGGGAAGTTCGAGAATGAAATCAGGCACCGGACAGAAAATGATTCTGAACATGATTAGTACGTCGGTGATGATTCAACTCGGACGGGTGAAAGGAAATAAGATGGTAAATATGCAGCTTAGTAACCATAAACTAGTGGAAAGAGGAACCAGAATGATTATGGAGGAATTGGGATTAGAGCATGACCATGCACAAAAATTGTTGCTGTTATACGGTTCGGTTAAAAAAGCGATTGACGCTTATCATCAGCGGTTATAAACGATAGCATTCATCCCCTAAAAGTTTTAATTATACTTCAAACTTACACGAAACTCACGGAAAGTTTAAAGTATAATTAAAGTTCTTAGAATGATAAAGTTTTCCAGAATACTCAAAAAAAGAAAAGGGTATGTTGAACAAATAGAACCCTTCATGCGGAAATCTGTAGCTAAAGTATTAACGTGGCAACGATGTGTGGGTAAAAGCTTCCTGCTATATCAGCTGATTGAAGAAATTCTAAATAAAGAGCCAAACGCCAATACTATCTATATTAATCTGGAAGATTTCGCTTTCAGTTCACTGCAAACAGCACAAGGCCTACATTCTTACATTACTTCTCAAAATAAAGAAAAAGAGAGGAACTATATTTTATTGATGAAATACAAGGCATTCCCGAATTCAAAAAGGTAATACATTCTCTATTACTCAACGAAGACAATAATATATATATTACAGGAAGTAATGCAAAGATGCTTTCTGGAGAACTTGCAACCTATTTAAGTGGTATATATATTGAATTCAATATATATAGTCTTTCATATCCAGAGTTTCTAGAGTTTCATGAATTAATTGAGGGATAGCAGACGATAAAAAGATGAAAAGCATGAAACCTTTCATCTTTTTTATAATCAATATGGACGAGAGTTTAGAATTTCACCAGAATACGGAATACCTTCCCCGGATTAGCCGCCCATTCCTGCATAGCTTCTAAAGCTCCTTCAGGTTTGGCAACTTTCGAAATCAACTCTTCTACCGGACAATTTCCTTCTTTCATATAATTGATGACTGCACGGAAGTCTGCCGGCAAGGCATTTCTGGAACCACGAATATCCAGTTCTTTCTGAACAAAGAGTTTCGTTTGAAAAGCAACTTCACTCTTAGCATAGCCGATACAAACCACCCGTCCTGTGAAACCGACTTCATCTACTGCCATAACATAAGTCACCGGACTGCCAACAGCTTCAATCACAACATCAGCACCCAATCCCTCTGTGATCTCCTGCATCCGTTCGTGCACATTTTCTGTCTTGGAGTTAATCACATAAGAGGCGCCTACCTTTTTCGCCAGTTCCAGCTTTTCATCATCCAGGTCAACAGCAATTACCGTTGCACCTCTCAAAGCGGCACGTACAATGGCACCGATACCAATCATACCACAACCAATCACCATCACAAATTCATTATCGATTACTTGTGCACGAGATACGGCATGAAAACCGACACTCATCGGTTCGATCAAGGCACAGTCACGAGAAGAGATATTACCGGCCGGAATAATCTTTGTCCAAGGCAATACAGCATATTCGCACATCACTCCATTGCGTTGCACGCCTAATGTTTCATTATGTTCGCAGGCATTAACACGGCCATTACGACAAGAAGCACATTTTCCACAGTTGGTATACGGATTCAAGGTCACATTCATACCTTTTTCAAAACCCGCCGGAACATCCGGGCCGATTTCCTCAATGACTGCTCCTACTTCATGTCCCGGTATCACAGGCAATTTCACCATCGGATTTTTACCCAGGAATGTGTTCAAGTCGGAACCACAAAAACCAACATACTTGATTCTTACTAATACTTCACCGGCTCCAACGGTCGGTTTTTCCAGTTCAACCACCTTCATTTCGGAGGGATTGATAATTTGAACTGCTTTCATTTGATATGTATTTGATAAAATTTTATTAATCGATTACTTTATAACCTTTCCAGCCATAGTAGGCACAGAAGACAAAGCAAATCATCGGCACGCAATAAGCCACATAATAAATATGCTCATTGGCATGCATGAAATAAGCTGTCAACTGCGGGAGACAGGCATTACCAACGATCGCCATTACAAGAAAGGCCGAACCGCTCTTCGTCTGATTTCCAAGTCCTTTTAAAGCCAATGAGAATTGAGTGGGATACATAATGGACATAAAAAACGAAATAGCCAGCATCGCATATAGTCCGATCATTCCTCCCCATATCATCACCACTCCGCACAGGAGGATATTCATCAGGGCATAGAGCAACAGCATATCTTGAGGACGGAATTTCACCATCAAGCCTGTACCAATCCAACGCCCCAAAAGAAAAGCCAGCATATAGAGTCCGAAGAAAGTGGTAGCCGTATCTTCCGGCAATCCTGCATAGGTGCAGCAATAGACCAGGAAAAGACTATTGATGGCTGTCTGCCCGCCATTATAAAAGAATTGGGCAATCACTCCCCAACGAAGATGCGAGTGTTTTAATACTCCGAAGTCTATCAGTTTTTCTTTCCGGCTGCCGTCTTTCGTTTTACCCGAAGAGATCGTTTTACCGGAAGAAGCCGCTTCTCCTTCGTCCCCAATCTTCGGCAACTTTGAAAAGACAAATACAACGGCTATGGCAATGAGCAGTAAGGCCAATATCAAATAAGGAAGTTTCATGGCATCTGTTTCCAGTTGGATATAGGCTTGCCAACCACCCGGATAATCCACAGGAAGCGTTTCCCGTGTGTAATGGTTCCCACTAAGGATGAGTTTGCTTAAGAACATGGCAGCAATGAAAGCTCCGAGTCCGTTGAAAGACTGTGCCAGATTCAATCGGCGGGGAGCCGTTTCAGAGGCACCCAGCACTGTTACATACGGATTGGCAGCCGTCTCCAGAAAGCACATTCCGGTGGCAATGATAAAGAAGATGCAAAGGTAAGCCCAATATTCTTTTAGCATGGCAGCAGGGAAAAAGAGCAGACCTCCGATAGCAGCCAGGATAAGTCCGAATATAATTCCCGCTTTATAACTATATCGTTTCATGAACATAGCTATCGGAATAGGAAAAATAAAGTAGGCAAGCCAATAGGCTGTCTCTGTAAAAGAAGCCTCAAAGGTATTCAGTTCACAGGTCTTCATTAATTGCCGGATCATCGTAGGAAGCAGATTACTGCTTATCGCCCACAAGAAGAAAAGGCAGAAAACCAAAGCTAAGGGTATTGTATATGTATTCTTTTTCATGGTATAAATATAGTTTCACGATAAGGTTGTTCTCTCAATCATTCGGACATGTTCTTAATGTAAGGAAGCGCGGGGAGATCTGTAAATCCATAGAAATTCCGGGCATTCTCTCCTAAAAAGAGTCTTTTGTCCTCTTCCGTCAATTCAGAAGACTTCACCACAAAATCATAAGACATTTTGTAGGTGATCGCTGTGATGGTACGCGGATAATCCGAGCCCCACATCAGTTTTTCCATTCCTACCAGATCTGCCGCTTCACGGATGGCTTTTATGGCTCCTTTAAAAGGATAGAACTCGTCATTGAAAAGCCAGGTGATTCCACCGGATTCAATCATCACATTGGAATGACGTGCCAGACGGATTTGCTCTTTCCAGTCGGGCCGTGTCACCATTCCGAAGTGTCCGATAGCTATCCGCAAATCCGGACATTCCTGAATAATCTCCTCCATTTCAGGAACCTGTGTGGCTCCGTCGGCTAAATCAATAGAAAGCAGAACGTCCTTATCTTCCATATAATGGAACATATCCATCATCTCTTCACTGTTCAGCATCACTCTTCCTTCTTTCAGTAATAGCCGTTGTGCCGGAATCTTGATTGCCTTAAAGCCATTATCAATAAGTTCCTTGGCATGATTCAGAAATCCCGGTTTACGGAATTCACACATGCCGCAAACAATAAAACGATTGGGAAAACGTTCCTCTACTGTTGCCAGATAATCATTCTGAATTCCATCAATAAATTCTTGCGTGATGACTGCGGCAGCTACCTGCGCATAATCCATATTCGAAAGAAACGTCTCCGCATCATTCACCCCATTCACCATGAAAGGAGGAAGCATCTGGCGAATCTCTCCCATAAATTCCGAACGTCCATTCTGTAAAGAACGAATGGGTAAACCATCTACTACCGTGTTCTGCTCTATCCACAGATGAGCGTGCGCATCAATAATTGTATAGTCCATACAAATGATTCTGTTTTATGAATTTGCCCAGCTTACCCGTTTCTGTTCTCCGATAATCTCCTGCACTTCCTGAACGAGTTCCCAATCAATAGGTTCTTCGATGAAAGCGATGTTCTTTTTCACATTCTCCGGATTAGTCGTACTAAACAAAGTCGTTGCTATACGGGGATTGCTGACGGAAAATTGCATAGCCAGTTTCTCTATCGGATAGTTTTTTGCCTTGCAATGTTCCATGGCTTTACGGCAAGCTTCTACCAATGGTTGGGGAGCCGGATGCCAGACAGGAACACCACGTTCACTCAACAATCCCATTGAAAGCGGAGAAGCATTAATCACACCGATTGCTTTGGATTCGAAATAGTCCAGAAAGTCTGCTAATTTATCATCACACAGGCAGTAATGGCAGAAGTTAAGTACAGATTCAATCGTACCGCTGGGTGAATGATCGATGACCCATTTCAAGTTTTCCAGTTGCAGGTCAGTAATTCCTACGTGACCTACCACACCTTTTTCACGCAACTCGACCAAAGCCGGCAGTGTTTCATTGACCACTTGATTCAAATCGGCAAATTCCACATCGTGCACATTAATCAGGTCGATAAAATCTATATTCAAGCGTTCCATGCTCTCGTACACACTTTCCGTCGCACGTTTTGCAGAGTAATCCCACAGGTTCACTCCGTCCTTTCCATAGCGTCCCACTTTGGTAGAGAGATAATAGCGATTGCGGGGAAGATCTTTCAGTGCTTTTCCTAAAACAGTCTCTGCTTTGTAATGTCCGTAATAAGGAGAGACATCTATAAAGTTCATTCCCGATTCAACAGCTGTGAACACGGCCTGAATGCCTTCTTTTTCTTTCAAATCATGGAAAACTCCTCCTAAGGAAGAAGCTCCGAAACTAAGAGATGACACTTTCATCCCTGTTTTTCCGATTTCATGGTATTGCATAACTTTTAGGTTTTAAATCATTTTGTATGTGACAAAAGTAGGTAAGGAATGGTTTCAGTGCAGCAGAGAACAGTCGAAAAACCAACGTAACGGTTTACGTAAAAAAGATTGCTTCAAATGTTTTTAATTTTCCGGGAATGTGCTTTCTTTGTAAAAAGAATCTAAGTTACAGACTTTCAAATGGAAAACCGGAAACATACTTCACTCAAAGATCTCGCCCAAGCACTGGGGGTATCGATTCCCACTGTATCCAGAGCACTGAAAGACAGTCCGGAGATCAGTCGTGAACTTTGTGCCAAAGCAAAAGAACTGGCCAAAGAGATGAACTACCGTCCCAATCCTTTTGCCATGAGCTTACGGAAGAATGCACCGCGCATCATCGGAGTAGTAGTTCCGGATATTGTGACTCACTTCTTTGCGTCTATTCTGAACGGAATAGAAAATATGGCCATTGCCAACGGATATTTCGTGATTATCACCACGTCGCATGAGTCGTACGAACATGAAAAAAGAAATATTGAGAATCTGGTGAATATGCGGGTAGAGGGTATTATCGCCTGCCTATCTCAAGAAACAACCGATTTTTCCCACTTATCCGCCTTGAAAAACATCAATATGCCACTTATCCTATTCGACCGCGTTTGTTTGACCGACCAATTTTCTTCAGTGGTAGCGGACGGAGTGCAATCTGCACAAATGGCAACGCAACATCTTCTCAATAATGGAAGCAAACGGGTAGCCTTTATCGGAGGAGCGAATCACTTGGATATTGTAAAGAGAAGAAAGCACGGTTATCTGGAAGCTCTACGCGAAAATCGGATTCCTATCGAAAAAGAGTTAGTCGTTTGCCGGAAGATTGATTATGAAGAGGGGAAGATTGCCACAGAGACACTGTTATCTCTCCCCCAACCTCCCGATGCTATCCTTGCCATGAATGATACGCTGGCTTTTGCAGCTATGGAAGTTATCAAAAGCCGTGGACTTCGTATACCGAATGACATTGCTATTATCGGATATACCGACGAGCAGCATGCCAATTACGTAGAACCTAAATTATCTGCCGTTTCGCATCAAACCTATAAAATGGGAGAAACTGCCTGCCAACTATTAATAGATCAGATTAAAGGAAATAAGACAATCAAACAGGTTACAATTCCGACACATCTGCAGATTAGGGAGAGTAGTATAAAATAAATTCAGGAAAGAAATATATAGTAGAAAAATGAAAAAGTAAATTCTGCTATTGAGATAAATAAAAAATATAGGTGTTGCATCTAAACGATACAACACCTTATTTATATTTATTATATTGTTATAAGATTATCTCTCTACAATCTTCTCTAATCTAACATTATATACTAATGCCGAATAAGCTTGCAGATTACCATCATTAGTGCTTGAGCCATATCCACTTTGATAAGGAATATACAAAGTCCAAAAATCACCAACTACCATATGTATCAGCGTATAAGACCAGCCGGAAATAACACCATTCAAAGTAAAATTTGCCGGAGAATCAAAGTCTGTAGGTTCTGTTCCTGTGTAAGTCTGTTGAACTACATCTCCATTGAAATAAGACATACGATAATGTGCACTTACTGTAGAAGTATATTGAGGCACCTCTTTGCCCGTCCCTTTTTTCACCTTCTTAACATATATCCATTGACCAGTTACCTCATCTTGATAACGATAAAGTTTCTCCGGATCATTCTTAGCTAAAGCCTGATTTTCAGGACTATCATACACACTAGCGATCGAGTCTATAAAAGCCACACTACGTGCCTGCCAATTATCATAACGACTCGTCTCTTCCGTCTCACTGCAAGCAGTGAACGCAAGAGCCAGCAATACTAAGGAGAATAAATAGATCTTTTTACTCATTCGTCAAAGGTTTATTGTAAAGTTTTCAATAGAGAAGTGATGCTTACTCTGTCTGCGATGATATTATTCAGTTCAGAGATAGCGACACGCTCTTGCTGCATGGTATCGCGGTTACGCAATGTCACACAATTATCTTCTAATGTCTGATGATCGACTGTTACACAGTACGGAGTACCAATAGCATCCTGACGGCGATAACGCTTACCGATACTATCCTTTTCGTCATATTGGCAATGGAAGTGGAACTTCAGGCTGTCAATAACTTCACGGGCTTTTTCAGGCAGACCGTCTTTCTTTACCAACGGCATAACTGCCAGTTTCACCGGAGCCAGAGCAGCAGGCAATTTCAGAACCACACGGCTTTCACCATTTTCCAGCTGTTCTTCGCAATAAGATGCGCTCATGATACTAAGGAACATACGGTCAACACCGATAGAAGTTTCGATTACATACGGAGTATAAGACTCGTTCAGTTCCGGATCAAAGTATTTAATACTCTTGCCGGAGAACTTCTCATGTTGAGACAAGTCGAAGTTAGTACGAGAGTGGATACCTTCTACTTCTTTGAATCCGAACGGCATCAGGAACTCAATATCAGTAGCGGCATTTGCGTAGTGAGCCAGTTTGTCGTGATCGTGATAACGATAGCTTGCATCTCCGAAGCCAAGTGCCTTATGCCATTTCAGACGGATTTCTTTCCATTTCTTGAACCAGTCAAGTTCTGTCCCCGGTTTCACGAAGAACTGCATTTCCATCTGTTCGAACTCACGCATACGGAAGATGAACTGACGGGCAACGATCTCGTTACGGAAAGCCTTACCAATCTGTGCAATACCGAAAGGAACTTTCATACGACCCGTCTTCTGTACATTGAGGTAGTTTACAAAAATACCCTGTGCAGTTTCCGGACGAAGATAAATTTTCATGGCTCCGTCGGAAGTAGAACCCATTTCAGTAGAGAACATCAGATTGAACTGACGAACTTCTGTCCAGTTCTTTGTGCCGGAGATCGGACATACGATTTCTTCATCAATAATGATCTGACGCAATTCTTCCAGATTACCGTCGTTCAGAGCTTTAGCAAAGCGAGTGTGAAGTGCGTCACGTTTTGCCTGATGCTCCAATACACGTCCGTTAGTTGAACGGAATTGAGCCTCATCAAAAGATTCACCGAATCTCTTGGCAGCCTTCGCTACTTCTTTATTAATTTTATCATCATACTTTGCCAACTGATCTTCAATCAGTACGTCAGCACGATAACGTTTTTTAGAATCCTTATTGTCAATCAAAGGGTCATTGAATGCGTCTACATGTCCGGAAGCCTTCCAGATAGTAGGATGCATAAAGATGGCAGAGTCGATACCGACAATGTTTTCGTGCAACAGCACCATGCTGTCCCACCAGTATTTCTTAATGTTGTTTTTCAATTCAACGCCCATCTGACCGTAGTCATACACAGCGCCTAGTCCGTCGTAGATATCGCTCGAAGGGAATACGAAACCATACTCTTTGCAATGCGATACAAGCTTCTTAAAAACGTCTTCTTGTGCCATTTTCTTTTCTATATCTATTAATTTGAATTTGCTTTTTTCGTAAAAAGTGCCACAAAGATAGGGATTTATCTCATAAATAAGACAGGGAGGGTATTAATTTATCTTATTCCTGAACTTCTTCACCGATTTCCAGCCCTTCTACCTCGAATTCCGCCAGTTCTGTCTCCTCATCTGCTTTCTTCATCTCTTTAGTCAGCATACTTTCCTAGCGTCACCTGTTCCGACAGATTGGTGCATTTAGTTTTATGAAAAGCTCATAAAGTTGTCGAGAAGGGACACCCAAGCTTCATTGAGTGCCGACAAATTTTGTTCGCGGACAAGAACAATGCTACACTGACGACAGAAGTCCTCTAAAAGCGCTTCGGTTTTCGCATCTTCCACTTGCATCTTTTGCGGCTTTCCTGCATTCCGACGAAAAGTATCGGCTAGTTCCACAAGTATTAGTATAGGATTTTTCTCAAAATCCTCTTTACAGAAAATGGGCCATAGATATTCAGAATCAGCATCTATACAAATCAGCACAGCTGGAAAATAAGGAACCTCACTCACTCCGTCATTTACAGGAGTAGGTATATGAATAATCCGCAGTTGCAAAATGCAAGATGCAGGAAGAGCTTTCACCATATTTACAAGTATATCATTTTCGAACTTCACCGTAGCATACTTGTCTTGCACAAGGGCAGGCAATTTCACAGTACTCCATTCATACGTTCCATCAGCGGTAGGGATAAGATAAGGCACAAGCTTACTTCCCTTTGCCGTGGGATAAGCTCCCCTCTTGTCAAAACCAAGACTTTCAAAATCATGTATCGTCAACTTTTCACTCACAGCAATTGCCGCACGAAGCGCTTCCGTAATGTCACGAGCATCTTTTTCACACGTGATGCCATATTGCGCCTTGTATGGCTCGAACCGGGTAAAGTCCGGCCATCCGTTGGAGCGACTAATTTTTAGACCAGCGTCATTGACATATTTGCGAATTCTCTTCTTCGTCGTGTCATCCAAGGTAGAAGCCGCCACGAAGTCACAATTGATGCAGTCAAAAGTCATCACAGTTTCAAACGTCTCGCAACCAAAAGATTGTTGCCTTCCCATATCCAAGGTCTTCAAGTAGCTGGAAAAGCCATTCTTACCTCTATAGAATCCAAGGGAGAAATGCTCACCTGCATTGCCCATCACACTACAATAGCCCGTCTCACCATCCGACAAGCGAAAAGCGAACACATCACTGTCAGTTAGCTCCTCCCACAAACAAATGCTGCGGAAACGAAGCGCTGCTTCAAGCATTTCATTAGTTAGTATCATAATTCTGTTTTTTAGTTTGAAGATTGCATTCAATATGATTACAAATAAACAAAAAAAATCCAGTTTCACTAAGCACTCCGTTTCTTTTTTTTGTTTTCGTTAAATAGATAGTGGCTCATTACAATTAACTCTTTGTTTCCCCCAAAGAAATCTACAACTTTTCTTATATCAATATTTTTTGGATCGGAGCCGCATTACTCTCCGTCTTTTTTGCTTTATTGGTATGGAATGTGAAATCAAAGGATTAACAGAACTGTCAGTATCATAAAAAACGTGAGTTCTTTTCGTCCTCATATGAATTTATTTCGTATTTTTGCGTGGACATCCCCTTTTTTGATGTTCAGGAAGATAATTTGTTGTTAAAGCAAAGCGAAGATTGATATATGAGTGACGAAATCAATGAGATAACGGAAGGACATTCAGACTACAAACCGGCGGACACGCGGGACGAAAACGTAAAGCATCAGTTAACAGGCATGTACCAGAATTGGTTTCTGGACTATGCTTCATACGTTATACTGGAACGTGCCGTGCCTCATATCAATGACGGTTTGAAGCCTGTGCAACGACGTATTTTACATTCAATGAAACGTCTGGACGACGGACGGTATAACAAAGTGGCTAACATTGTGGGGCACACCATGCAGTTCCACCCTCACGGTGATGCTTCTATCGGGGATGCCCTGGTACAGTTGGGACAGAAAGACCTGTTGATCGATTGTCAGGGTAACTGGGGTAATATCCTCACCGGAGACGGCGCAGCTGCTCCCCGTTATATCGAAGCACGCTTGTCCAAGTTTGCGCTGGATGTTGTCTTCAATCCCAAAACCACCGAATGGAAACTTTCTTATGACGGACGAAACAAGGAACCGGTCACTCTTCCTGTGAAATTCCCGTTATTATTAGCACAGGGAGTGGAAGGTATCGCCGTGGGACTCTCTTCCAAGATCTTGCCGCACAATTTCAACGAACTTTGTGATGCCTCTATCAGCTATTTACGCGGAGAGGAATTCCAACTATATCCTGATTTCCAGACGGGAGGTTCTATCGATGTAGCCAAATACAACGACGGAGAGCGTGGCGGAGCCGTGAAAGTACGTGCCAAGATCAACAAGATTGATAATAAAACGCTTGCTATCACAGAAATTCCATACGGAAAGACGACTTCGACAGTGATCGACTCTATCCTGAAAGCTGTTGATAAAGGAAAGATCAAAATTCGTAAGGTAGACGACAACACGGCTGCCAACGTAGAAATATTGGTGCACCTCGCACCCGGCACCTCATCGGATAAAACGATTGATGCTCTCTACGCTTTCACAGACTGTGAAGTAAGTATCTCGCCCAACTGTTGTATTATCGATGACAGTAAGCCACATTTCCTTACTGTGAGCAAAGTCCTGAAAAAGTCGGCAGACAATACGATGGATTTGCTGAAGCAGGAGCTGGAAATCAAGAAAGGAGAAATACTGGAATCCCTGCATTTCTCTTCTCTCGAAAAGATATTTATCGAAGAACGCATCTATAAGGATAAAGAGTTTGAGCAATCCAAAGACATGGATGCAGCCTGTGCACATATCGATGAACGCTTGACACCCTACTATCCGACATTTATCCGTGAAGTTACAAAAGAAGATATTCTCAAGTTGATGGAAATCAAAATGGGACGTATCCTGAAATTCAACTCGGACAAGGCGGATGAACTGATCGCCAAGATGAAAGAGGAAATTGCCGAGATTGATAACCATCTGGCCCATATCGTGGATTATACCGTCAACTGGTATCAGATGTTGAAAAACAAATACGGCAAGAATTTCCCGCGCCGCACGGAATTACGGAACTTCGACACCATCGAAGCAGCCAAAGTAGTAGAAGCTAACGAAAAACTCTATATCAACCGTGAAGAAGGATTTATCGGAACGGCATTAAAGAAAGATGAATTCGTGGCCTGTTGTTCGGATATTGACGATGTGATTGTCTTCTTCCGTGATGGCAAGTACATTGTTACTCCTGTTGCAGATAAAAAATTTGTCGGTAAGAACGTTCTTTATGTCAATGTATTCAAGAAGAACGATAAACGCACGATCTACAACGTAGCCTACCGTGACGGAAAAGAAGGAACGACCTACGTAAAACGCTTCGCCGTAACTTCCGTGGTCCGCGACCGTGAATATGATGTAACACAGGGAACTCCCGATTCACGGATCACCTATTTCAGCGCCAACCCGAACGGAGAAGCCGAAATCATCAAGGTGACATTGAAGCCGAACCCGCGTGTACGCCGTATTATCTTCGAACATGACTTCAGCGAAGTCAGTATCAAGGGACGCCAGGCACGGGGTGTGATTCTCACCCGCTTGCCGGTACACAAAATATCCCTGAAACAAAAAGGCGGCTCTACTCTCGGTGGACGTAAAGTCTGGTTTGACCGTGACATACTCCGTCTCAACTATGACGGACGAGGCGAATATCTGGGAGAATTCCAAAGTGACGACTCCATTCTGGTTGTACTGAACAATGGTGATTTCTACACCACCAACTTCGATTTGAGCAATCACTACGAAGACAATGTGAGCATCGTTGAGAAATTCGATCCCCATAAGGTATGGACCGCTGCACTTTATGATGCCGATCAACAGAATTACCCGTACCTGAAACGTTTCTGCTTCGAGGCCTCCAACCGCAAACAGAACTATCTGGGAGAGAATAAGAATAACCGTCTCATCTTGCTGACCGATGAGTACTATCCGCGTCTGGAAGTTATATTTGGCGGACACGACAGCTTCCGTGATCCGTTGGATATCGATGCAGATGAATTCATAGCTGTCAAAGGGTTCAAAGCCAAAGGAAAACGCATCACGACCTATACCGTGGATACGATCAACGAACTTGAACCGACCCGCTTCCCCGAACCTGAACAAGAGCAACAGGAAAGCCCGGAAGAGGAACCGGAAAATCTGGACCCGGACAGTGATAAGAGCGAAGGCGATATTATTGATGAGATCACCGGGCAGATGAAATTATTCTGATGAAGAAAAAACTAATATACCTGGGGCTGACAGGATGCATCCTGTTCGCCCTTTGCACCAGATTACAAGCGCAGATTGACAGTCTGCAAACCCATCGGTATGTAACACGTGCCACCATGTACGGTGTAGGATTTACCAACGTATTCGACACCTATCTTTCACCGCAGGAATACAAAGGAATTGACTTCCGTATTTCCCGCGAGACGATTCGGATGACCAAGTTATTCGATGGAAATGTGTCTGTGCAGAATTTCTTTCAGGCAGACATCGGTTATACCCATAACCGTGCCGATAACAATAACACCTTCTCCGGATTAGTCAACTGGAATTACGGATTACACTACCAGTTTCGACTGACGGAGAATTTCAAATTATTAGCCGGAGGATTGATAGATGCCAACGGAGGCTTTGTCTATAATCTCCGGAACACCAACAATCCGGCATCCGCACGGGCATACGTCAATTTGGATGCCTCCGGAATGGCTATCTGGCATTTGAAAATCAAACGGTACCCGATGGTATTACGCTATCAAGTCAATCTACCGGTGATGGGAGTAATGTTCTCACCGCACTACGGACAATCTTACTACGAGATATTCTCTCTGGGAAATTCGAGTGGAGTGATAAAGTTCACCTCCCTGCACAACCAGCCTTCACTGCGGCAGATGCTCTCGGTCGACTTACCGATAGGATATACAAAAATGCGATTCAGCTATCTGGCTGATTTGCAACAATCCAATGTAAACAATATCAAGACACATACCTACTCGCACGTATTCATGGTAGGATTTGTGAAAGACCTATACCGTATCCGAAACAAAAAAGGAACAGCTTTGCCTTCATCGGTCAGAGCCTACTAAGAGAACAAAATTTAATGTTGAAACTTCAAGTGAGATCAATTAAGAATGAGAAATAAGATTAGACAAATGCTTTGGCTGCTCTGCTGTCTTCCGGTATTGACCGGTTGCATCGGAGAAGAAGACTACGCCAATGATCCTGTAGGAAACTTCGAACAACTATGGAAGATCATCGACGAACAGTATTGTTTTCTGGAAGCAAAAGGTATTGACTGGGATGCCGTTCACGACAAATATAGCCCACTGATTATTCCGACAATGTCTAATGACGACCTGTTTGACATCCTAAGCCAGATGCTATACATTTTAAAAGACGGACATGTCAATCTATCCTCTGCCAAACGTACTTCTTTCTACGATGAATGGTATCAGGGTTATGACTGGAACTACCGGGAAGATATTCTCTATCAAACTTATCTGGGCAGTGCCAGCACAGGATACTATACATCCGCCGGTTTAAAGTATAAAATATTCGATAATAATATAGGATATATTCGTTATGAAAGTTTCAGTTCCGGAGTGGGCGATGGCAACTTGGATGAAGTTCTCCTCTACCTGGGCACCTGCAACGGATTAATCATCGATGTACGTGATAACGGAGGCGGAAACCTGACCAACTCCACCCGCATTGCCGCCCGGTTTACCAACGAGAAAACACTTACCGGATATATACAGCACAAAACCGGACCGGGACATAATGATTTCTCCAAGATGGAGCCGATCTATCTGGAACCATCCAACAGCATCCGGTGGCAGAAGAAAGTAATCATTCTGACCAATCGTCGTTGTTATAGTGCCACCAATGATTTTGTGAATGCGATGCGCAGCTTAAACAAGGACAACGAAGAGAAAAGAATCATCCAGTTAGGTGACTGGACCGGAGGTGGTTCGGGACTTCCCTTCTCATCGGAATTACCTAATGGATGGAGCGTCCGTTTTTCCGCCAGTCCGCATTTCGACAAAAACAAGCAGCCCTTGGAAGAAGGTATTGAGCCGGACATTGCCATCAATATGTCTGAATCAGATCAACTTAAGCACAAAGACACTCTGATTGAAAAAGCATTCGAAATCTTAAGTGAATAACTTTATTGTCGAATTATTTGCCAAATCAGAAAATCTTCCTATCTTTGCACCGCTAAACAAAAAAGCGACACATGCGGATGTGGCGTAATTGGTAGCCGCGCCAGACTTAGGATCTGGTGCCGTGAGGCGTGTAGGTTCGAGTCCTATCATCCGCACACTTCCTGTAGTATAAACAGACAAAAAGCCCCTAAATATTCATTTAGAGGCTTTTTTATATCCTTTCCACAGGTCATCTAAAAAATGCGGTAACATTCTCGGTGACGGGGTCCCTTTCATGGTTACTTCTTTGTTTTATTCGCATGTTTCACTATAAACTCCTTAGGTAGAATACCATAAGCTTTCTGGAATACACGAGTAAAATAGGAAGCTGTACTAAAACCAACACTATATGCAACCTCATTTACCCTCATATCGGTCTCCAACAATAATTGACAGGCTTTTCTCAGACGATAATTCCGTAAATAATCGCCTGGCGTTACACCTCCTATGGCTTTCAGTTTTCTTTGTAGGTGAGAACGGCTGATATTAAAAATATCAGTTAGTGATTCTACCGAGAAATTTTCATCTGCGATATGCTTTTCTATTTCTTCATTTAACTGACTCAGAAATAGCTCGTCATTTTTACTGGTAACTAATGTAGAGTAAGAAATAAAAGGAGAACGATTAAAGGCGTCAAGCACAGTTCTGCGATTCTCGAGTAAACTTATAATTTGTGCCTTCAGAAATGAAATAGAAAACGGCTTTTCGATGAAAACATCCGCACCGGAGTGTAATCCTTCTATCTTAACTGCATTTTCTGTTTTAGCTGAAAGCAGAATGATTGGTATATGGTTATAATTGAGATCCGACTTCAATTTCTTAGTAAATGAGATACCGTCTATCCCTGGCATCATAATATCTGAGATTATAATATCATAGCTGTTCTCTTCTAATAATAACATTGCTTCCTCGGCATTGAAAGCGGTATCGGCAGCATAGTCTTTATTCAAAGAGTTCTTTATAAATGATGCCATTTCGATATTATCCTCGACAATCAGTATGCTGTTTTTGTTTTCTGACACACTTCTATTTTTTATTATTTCCTTTTCGAGAGGAATACTATCAAGTTCGGATTTATGCTGGCATAGAAGTGGCAAATCGGAAAAATTGAATATAAATGTAGCTCCCCCAGCTTCATTGTCTTTTACAGTAATATTACCGTTTAACATCTCTGCTAGTTTTTTAGCCAAAGATAATCCCAGGCCGGTACCCATTTTCCCACTATCATTTTGTACTTGATAAAAAGGATCAAATATCAGTTTCTTATAGGTATCAGAGACGCCATTGCCATTGTCTTCGACAAAAACAGAATAAGTTGCATCTTTATTCTTTACGAGAGATAAGACTATCTTATCTTTAGTATATTTGAGTGCATTTGTAAGCAAATTCCCTATTATTTTGATTAATGCATCTGTATCTGAATTTACTATAAATTCATCTTGAGGGAGCTGGAGAATAAAATCAATATGCTGCTTCTGCGCTGTTTTACTGATGCGTCCGTACAAATCCGTTAAGAGATGGCGCAAATCTACTCTTGCCGGATTTATAATATATTGAGTTGAGTCCATCTTTCTAAAATCCAGTAACTGATTAATCAAATCAGTCAACCTGTCACAATTCTTTTCGATTATCAATATATTCTCTTTAGTCTCAGGGCTTCCTTCTCCTGAATTAACAACTTCCTCCAAAGGCGCAGAGATTAAGCTCAGCGGAGTTCTTATTTCGTGAGCTATAGTAGTGAAGAAATCTATTTTCGATTTAAAAGATAAATTTTCCTGTTCGGTCTTGAATGCTTCCAATTGCTTTTCTTGTTTTGCCCGACTTTTCTTTATGTAAAATGAGATAATCAAATAAGCCATAACCAAAATCAAAACAACATATACAATCTTGGCAGGAATGGATAACCAAAACGGGGGTAATATCTCTATCTCCACTTTTGCCCCTTCTTCATTCCATAATTCGTCATTGTTAGAGCCTTTCACTCTGAATAAATATTTACCTGGAGATAAATTTACATAAGTCACACTTTGTTTATTACCTACATAATTCCACTCTGTATCCGTTTTTTCCAACTTATACGCATATTTATTTTTCGAGTGTGCTATATAGCTTAAGCTTGTATAAGATATAGAAAAAGAAGACTTATTATAGGGTAATATTATCTTTTGTTGCTTGTTTAACTTTTGCTGTATGGCTTCATTCAGTTCCGAATCTCCATTACCTAGAATATCAATCTGAGTTATTTCGATTGATGGCAAAACTGTATTCTTATTTTTATTGAGATCTTGTGGATAAAATGAACTGAACCCATTAATTCCGCCAAAGTAGAATTTTCCATTTAAAGCCTTATAACTTGATTTATAATTGAACTGGTTACTCTGCAATCCATCGTCCCTTGTATATAGTTTAATATTATGCAGATCTGATATGTTCATCCGGATTATTCCTTTATTCGAACTCATCCACCAATTACCTTGTGGATCATCCAATATGCCATATATTACCCCATTGGGCAAACCATCAGTTTCGGATATATTCTTAAAACTATCGGTTTTATAATCGTAAAAGAAAATGCCTTGTCCCTCGCTTGCGAATAACAAAGTTTTTTTAGAGTCAATATAAATATTAGTTAATTTACTTTCTTTTAATGGATTACTATTATCGCATATTGAATCGTAACATATCCATTCATTAGTTGGTATATGATATCTTATGACTCCTGAACCGTAAGTTGCTAACCATAGATTACCAAAATCATCCTCTTTTATGTCGTATATAAATTTCGAAGCCTGCTCTATGTTAATGAACTCATTTTTGTCCCTATCGTACTTATTCAATCCAGCATGAGTTCCTACATAAATATCTCCATTTTTAGTTTTACATAAGGCGTATATTCCATCATCATTAATACTGTTCTTCCTATCAGAACTGTGTTTGAATACAGATAGAGACTTAGTTTTAGTATTATATACATGAATCCCTCTCGCATAGGTACCTATCCATAGGTTATCTCCATCTATCAATAAAGCATGCACGTTATAGTACGATCCTTTTATCGGTTGAGTGATAGTTTGATCTTTCGTATTAAAGTAATTTACACCTCCATTTTCCGTAGCTATCCATAGATTCTCATTTTCATCTTCACAAAACTGTCTGATTGTCTTTCCCGATAAGGATCTGGACAAGATGTCGGGATAATAGGTGTCTATACTGAATACACTTGGACTTAAGTAATTTACTCCACCCGAATATGTACCAATCCATATTCCCCCTTCCCTATCTTTGTAGATTGAACCAATAGCCTGATCACTCAAACTATGATAAGAATTAGGAATGTCGATTCGTTTGGATGTTCTATTTTCAATATCGAACATATATAATCCATTGTCTGATCCTACGAGCAGAGCATTGTCACGATATTGGCAAATAGCCATAATACGTGTTACGGCAGAAGACTCTTTATTTGAACTCAGAAAAGTAGTATATGCATTTGACTGTTTTTTATATAAACGCAGGCCTTTAGCCCATGTTCCAAGCCATAAGTCACCATTGGTATCTTCGACGATTGTTTGTGTCTCATGCTCAGAGTTATCATAGAGACTATATAATCTTTCTATCGGATCAAAAAAGCCTGTATTTGAATTATATCTGAGCAATCCAAGTCTTGTACCTACCCATATATTATCAGAGGCATCTCCGTATATAGACCATACTATATTCGAATCGAAATCATATCCGTTTACCCTCACCCTCTTCAACTCATTCTTTTCGGGATTATAAGTATAAATACCTTGCGAATTGGTTCCTATCCATATATTTCCTTTGCGATCCCTAAAAATAGTGGTCACGGTATAGGTAATTTTGAAATTATCGGCTGTTGTATTTTCCACTTTTTCAAAAGTCTCGTCGGCTATGTCCATTATATAAAGTCCAGCTTCTGTACCTACATAGAGCTTATTATTATCCCCCTCTATCATACAATGTATAATATTGTTTCCAATCGTTTTCTCTTTCCGAGGATTATGTCTGAATACCTTGAAACTATTCCCATCGAATTTATTTAAACCATCTTTTGTCCCAAACCACATAAAACCTTTCGCATCTTGCATGATACAAAAGACAAAATTTGCTGAAAGTCCATTATCCACCTGCAACTTCTTGAAATGAAAATTAGAATATCCCTGCGAAAAAGAGGCAATGCTATAAAGAGAGAAACAAAGCAAGATGTACAAATAGTGATTTTTCATATAAAGAATGGTATAACGTGAAAGTTTCGACAAATATACGCTTTTATCAGTAGTGGAAAAATATCAATTATTATTTATTTATATCACATTTTAGTCAATATAGCTACAGAAACCTTTTATTGCCATTTTTTTACCCAAATATATCACCTCTGCAATAGTTAATTTATCTATTTTTGCCATCAATCAAGTTGAGAGCTTGTTAACCCTATTTTAATATAAAGATAAGTTTATAACCATATATTCAATACCATGAAAAAACTGACAAACAAAAAAATACCGCTTATCAAATATACAGTAATCTTCCTTTCTTATGGAAACAGTATTCAGGCTTCGCATTTCCACAGCCTTTAAATATTTAAACTAATTACATACAAAAATCTATTATCAATGAAAACATTTCTTTTATTAATTATTTCACTCTTTTCCTCCGTATCATCATTTGCACAGTGGAAACCTGCGGGTGATAAAATTAAAACGGTTTGGGCAGAAAAAATTGATCCTAATAATGTTTTGCCTGAGTACCCTCGTCCGATAATGGAACGTGATAAGTGGCAAAATCTGAATGGTTTGTGGGATTATGCCATTTTGCCTATGGGACAACAGGAACCTCAGACGTTCGATGGAAAAATTCTTGTTCCTTTTGCTGTAGAATCAAGCCTTTCAGGTGTCCAAAAAAAACTGGGTAAAGAAAAAGAGCTATGGTATAGACGTACGTTTACAATCCCCTCGGATTGGAAAAGCAAAAATGTAATACTACATTTCGGAGCAGTGGACTGGAAAGCAGAAGTTTACCTTAACAATATTAAAATAGGAAGTCACACTGGAGGATATACACCTTTTTGCTTCGATGTAACCCCATTCCTTACTGCAGGAAATCAAAAACTGGTAGTTAAAGTATGGGATCCTACAAGCGATAGTTCTATACCAAGAGGCAAACAAGTGACTAATCCTAATGGAATATGGTACACACCTGTTTCTGGTATTTGGCAAACTGTCTGGTTGGAACCTGTAAATAACAAGCACATTGTCGGCATTACCCCCATTGCCAATATAGACAATAACAATTTAAAAGTGAAAGTGTGTACAAAGAATACGGAGTCATCTGATATTATAGAAGTAAAACTAAAGGATAACAATAGAGTGATCGCTTCGGCAAAAGGCGTTGTAGGGCAGACATTGGATATCGCTATTCCGAATGCGAAACTTTGGTCGCCCGAATCTCCATTCCTCTACGACCTGGATGTTGCCCTCATCGAAAGGGGAAAATCAGTAGATAAAGTCAGTAGTTATGCCGCAATGCGCAAGGTGTCGAAAAAACGCGATGCAAATGGCATAATACGTATGCAATTGAATAACAAGGATATATTCCATTTTGGACCATTAGATCAGGGATGGTGGCCTGATGGACTTTATACAGCACCAACAGATGAAGCATTGAAATATGATATTGTGAAGACAAAAGACTTCGGCTACAATATGATTCGCAAACATGTAAAAGTAGAACCTGCACGTTGGTATACTCATTGCGATCGTTTAGGTATACTTGTATGGCAAGATATGCCAAATGGCGACCAAGGGCCTCATTGGGATATGCACCACTACTTTGATGGAAAAGAGGTTACGCGCTCTATCGAATCAGAACAAAATTTCCGTAAAGAATGGAAAGAAATAATGGATTATTTGATGCCTTATCCGTCTATTGCCATATGGGTTCCGTTCAATGAGGCATGGGGACAGTTCAAAACGCAAGAAATTACAGAATGGACGCAGTATTATGACCCATCACGTCTAGTAAACCCGGCAAGTGGCGGCAATCATTATCTTAAAGTTGGAGACATTCTCGATTTCCATAAATATCCTTCACCGGAGATGATGATGTATGATAACGAACGAATTACTGTTATCGGTGAATATGGAGGAATAGGTATGCCGCTTACAGATCATTTATGGCAACCAGATAAAAACTGGGGATATGTACAATTCAAGAGCGCAAAAGAAGTTACAGACGAATATGTGAAATACGGACGACAATTACTGAATTTGGTAAAAAGTGGAATATCCGGTGGTGTATACACACAAACTACAGATGTCGAAGGAGAAGTAAATGGCTTAATAACTTATGACAGAAAGGTTATTAAAGTAGAGGAAGATCGTATTAGAAAGATTAACCAGGAAATCATCAATTCACTGTCTGAATAAAGAAGGTATCAAAGGGATTAGACGAAGCAGAATAGTATTTCAAGTATAATAATAAATAACTAAAACTATGTAAAACAACAATCTACGAATAAGTACAATCGAAAAATCGAACTATTAAATCACAATTTATTATCAATAAAATAGTTATAATA